>Ga0182027_10004767_pt1 | contig 20863 bp, 7 predicted proteins | sample 712E1DmetaG_FD_121300 | JGI IMG/M metagenome (GOLD analysis project Ga0182027, IMG submission 121300) | Permafrost microbial communities from Stordalen Mire, Sweden - 712E1D metaG (Illumina Assembly) | ecosystem: Environmental > Terrestrial > Soil > Wetlands > Permafrost | place: Sweden...
AAAGGGGCCAAGGAACAGGGCTTTAGCGAGGTGCTCACCGGCTTGGATTTGCACCATCCGCCCTGTTTGGGCCTGATCGCCAATCAAGCCTTTTACGCCATTGCGATGCTGGCCTACAACGTGCTGATCAGCCTCAAAGTGCTGGATTTACCCGATGAAGCGCAGAGTTGGCGCATCCAAACCATCATCCGGCATCTATTGACCGTGCCGGTGAGCGTGAGCCGGCACGCGCGCTACGAGGTGGCGCACATCTGTATTCCAGCGGGTTGGCTGCGGTGGTGGCGGCTGTTTGTGGACAAGTGGATGCCCAAGCGCAAGGCCGGGCGACCGGTATTGGAGGGGGTGGACTCCGGGTAGCGCCAAAATCCATCCAGTCGAACCCGCGCAACTTGTCTTGTAGATACTACAGACGAGGACGGAGAGGTGTGCTCTGGCCCGGCCAAGAAACCGGGTCAGGTCGGGCCTTATTCATGTATCATCCAACCTGGCCCCCGAAAACGGTCAAAAACCGCAATAATGTCGCCGGCCACGCCCCATGAATCGGATCTCCGGATGCAAACGCGGCGTCGCGACGGGTGTCGAAGTCTTCGCTAATGATTCGGGTGAATTAAGGCACTGCCGATTTGACCCTTGACTCTCCCGATGGCGTCTTGTTGTATTGTGGGAGATGAGTGCCTATAAAGACGCAATTACCGCCTCGATGACGATGCTGGGCAAAGACCCGCGCACCCGATTCATTGGGTACGGATTGACCAAGCCGGACAGCGCGGGACTGGCGGCCGGCGCCGCGGGAACCCTGGTCGGGGTGCCGATGGCGCAAAGAATCGAAACGCCGGTGGCGGAGAACCTGATGGCGGGCCTTGCCATTGGACTTTCCCTCAAGGGTTACAAACCGGTCGTGTTTTATGAGCGGTTCGATTTCGTGATCAATGCGCTGGACGCGATTGTGAATCATGCCGACAAAATCAGCGAGATGTCGCGCGGCCAATTCAACCCGGCCATTATCTTCCGCGTCGTGGTGGGCAACCGCTCCAAGCCGTTGTTCACGGGCATCACGCACACACGCAACCATGCTGCGGCGATTCGGGAATTGGTGTCGTTTCCTGTGATCGAGTTGACGGCGGCGGACGCGGTGGAACCGGCCTATACCCGCGCAAAATCCAACCTGGAAACCGGCACCTCCACCATGCTGGTCGAAATAAAGGACCTGTGGTAGGGAAGAAGCTGAAATACTGAAAGGTGAAATAAGAACCTCAACCGGCGGCGCGGCAGCGTCGCCAACCCTGTGATGAAAGCCGCCGTTTTAACAGAAATCAACTCTCCCCTCACCGTCACCGACATTGCCATGCCGGAATCCCTCGCCTACGGCCAGGTCGCGGTGAAGATTTTGGCCAGCGGCATCTGCGGCGCGCAATTGCAGGAAATCCGCGGCGAGAAAGGCAATGCGGCGTTCCTTCCGCACCTGCTCGGACACGAGGGCTGTGGCATCGTGGAAAGCATCGCGGAAGGGGTCACGCGGATCAAGCCGGGCGACAAGGTGGTGTTGCATTGGCGCAAGGCCGCCGGCATCGAGGCCGCCTGCCCGACCTACGGCTGGTGGAAAAAACCGGCCACGGGGGCATCCGGCCGCGAGATGTTAAAGCATCCGGTCGGCGGCGGCCGCGTCACCACTTTCAGTGAATATGCGGTGGCCAGCGAGAACCGGCTCACGCCCGTCCCGCACGATACGCCGGTGGAACTGTGCGCGCTGCTCGGCTGCGGACTTTCCACTGCGCTGGGCACCATCGAGAGCGAAGCCGCGGTCAAGTTCGGGGAAAGCGTGCTAATCGTGGGCGCTGGAGGATTGGGTTGCAACCTGATCCGATGCGCCTGCATGGCCAAAGCCAGCCCGGTTGTCGCGGTGGACGTTCACGCGAGCAAAAAGCGCGTCGCCCTGTCGCTGGGCGCAACCCATTATGTGGACAGCAGCAAGGACGATTTGTCGAAGATCGGGAGATTTGATGTCGTCATAGACACGGCCGGCGCCGGCGACAGCATGGAAAAGACGCTGCCGCTGCTCAATCCATCCGGGCGGTTCATCATGGTGGGCCAGCCGGGGCCTGGAAAGGCGGTTTCCATGACCAACGCCCGCCACATGTTCGAGGGGGAAGGCAAGACGATCAAAGCCACCCAGGGGGGCGGGTTCCGGCCGGAAGTGGACATCCCGCGCTACGTCCGCATGTGGAAAGCGGGCGTGCTGAACATTGACGGCATCATCACGGCCCGTCTGCCCCTGCGCCAGATCAACAAGGGACTGGACATGGTAAGGGCGGGCAAAGCCAGCCGCGTCCTCATTGACATGACATTATGAACCACGCAACTCCTGAATCGCTCCTGGCTTTCGAGAACCGCATCCGGGACATCTTCGCCGCGGGCGATCTGCCATTCCTGGTCCATCTGGCCGGCGGGAACGAGCAACAGCTCGTCGAAATCTTCGCGCAGATCAACGAGGGCGACTGGATTCTTGGAAGCCACCGCAGCCATTATCACTACCTGTTGGCCGGCGGAAGCGAGGCTCAATTGGAACAGGAGATCCGCGACGGCCGGTCCATGTTTCTGTTCGATAAACGGCTCAATTTCCTCACCTCATCGGTCCTGGCGGGAACCTGCAGCATCGCGGCCGGCATCGCCCTGGCCCTCAAGACGGAAGGGTCGAAGTCCAAAGTCTGGTGCTTTCTCGGAGACGGCGGTTCTGATGAGGGCCACTTCTTTGAGGCCGCGATGTACGTCGAAGGATGGGATTTGCCTTGCACGTTTGTGATCGAAGACAATGACCGGTCTGTGGATACCAACCGAATAGACCGGCGCGGCCCGGTGGTGGAAAGCAAGGGGCTTCCCTGGATTGGCTTCGATCATATCCGACGATATTTTTACAAAGCGACTTTTCCACACGGCGGCGCCGGATTGAAAACGATGATCACGTTCAAGAAGGATGTGGTGGAAAAACACGCCAAAATACAGACCTCCACCTGAGCCAGGTCCGGGACGAATGGCCTTGCAAGAAGTTAGAAATCAGACGGCCGCCAAAAGCGGCCCTTCGCATTTCGAGGGCAATTTACGGTTGACATTATGGGCGGGGGAAATTCATTTTGCGCGGCCAGCCTTCAAGTCTTGGAGAAGTTTGCGGAATTGGGTGGCGTCCTCCGCCCTCAAGGAGGGCATTTGCGACGCGGTCTCCGCCACAAGGATGGCATCCCCGGCGCGATTTTGGGCCGTCAAGAATTGTGTGTAGCGCATGACAATCCCTGTCGAGGACGGGCAAAGGGCGAAAGCCTGCCGATAAGCAAAATCGGCCGCCGCCGCCATGCGCTGGCGTTCCTGCGGGGTTTTGGCCGTGTAATCCGCCACGGCGGGCACCTCTTGCAGCGCGCCAATCCGCCACGCATAAAGGCCGGCGATGATGGAGCGCAACTGCGCAAATGTCTTCATTGCATACTCGTTTTGAACGAAGGCCGGATCGCCGGTGAATCCGCTGAGGTCCTTGCGCACATAGACCTTGTTGGCGAATTCCGCGACGGCTTTTACGGTCGTTTCTTCGGTGAGCCAATCGCCAATCATCCCGTCGGCCAAATTGCGCCAATACTTCCGGTCGGCGTCCACAATCTTCTCGCTCAACTCTGGGAGCGGCTGGCGGTTGATCTTCATGATAAGACCGTGCGGCTCCAGATAAGGATAAGTCCAGTCGAGCGGAAAGGCTTCCTCGATGTAGAATTCGCGGTCCGGGTTTTTGTCAAACATGATTTTTATGATGGAGGCATTGATCTCCGTGACTGCCGCAACACCGCCGAGGGAGTATCCGCCGTCTTCCGCACTGACAATTTCCCCGGGCCTAATTTGCCGCGGCTCATTTGGAAAATCCTGGTCATGCCGGTAGCGTCGCGCCACGTCCTGCGCATAATCGCTGAATACTTTTTGCTGTGCTTCTTTGGTCGGAACCTGGATTTTTTCGCCATACATGAGGCGCACGTAATCCAGATAAGTCGGGTCCGCCACACCGTTTTGCGTGATGGTGAAGAAAGGATCGCCCTCGGATTGCGACTGGCACATCGCCGAAATGAGGAAGCGGCCAGGGTCGGTGCCGCCGAGATAAATGCTGCCGGCGGGAATGGAACGGATGATCCCGTCAGCCATGATTTGGGTGTATTTCGGGGCGATCCGATCAATGCACGCCCACGCGCCCCAAGTTTCGATGATGGTTTGCCAGTAAGGGGTTCGGAGACGGGGGGCGTCCACCGTCTCCTTGGTGCGCTCGTATTGGGCGCCGCGCCTGCGGAAGTAGTTTGTCCAGAGACCATCCACGGTTTTCCAGTCTCCTTTCCTGCCGGCGGCGAAATACGATTCGACCTCCGGAAAGAGCGTCTTGCCGTCTTTGGGAGCCAATGACTGGGCCTGCTGTTCTTTCGCGGCAAAAAATAGTTTCAGTTGTTCGAATAGTTTTTGACGAAGCGCCTCGGCATCGTTCGCGGGCGCGGCTTTGGGCGACGCTCCGGTCTTGCATCCGCCGACGGCGAAGACAATCGCGCCGACGACCAGCGCCGCTGTGAATGCCGCCGCCGGGCGCAAACGGCCGGGTTTGCGCGAGGAATCCACGATGAAACGCAAGCGGCTTTCCAGCCCCGACCGGCGGGCGATGGGGATGGCGGCGGCGTGGGGAGCGCGCGCAAAATGGCGGGCGATTTCCAAAAGGTGGGTCGCGTATTCCGACGGGCGCAGGCCGGTGCTCAGAACCAAATCGTCGCAGGCCCGCTCGCGCTCCCGCCGCATCTGGCGGGCCGCCAGCCAGACGAGCGGATTGAACCAGAACAGCGCACAAACCCAATTGGCGAAACCCTGGGTCAGACAGTCCCATCGCTTGACATGGCCGAGTTCGTGGCGCAACACGGAATGCAAACGGTCGCGCTCCCAGCCCGAAATGTCCGGCGGCAGCAAGACCACCGGCCGCCACCAGCCCCAGGTCATCGGCATGAGCGATTGAGCGGATTGGAGGAAGCGGACGGGCCGCTGGAGATTCAACTCGCGGCGCGCCGTTTCCACCAGCGCGGGAAACTCCGGTTCGTCCATCATTTTCGAGGCGTGCTCGATTCCGCGCAGCAGACCGAGGCGGACCGCGAAGGCGAGCAGCGTCGCGGCCAGGCCGGCTCCCATGCCCAGAGAATGCAGAGGCGCGCATCCAGCGCGCGCGGCGCGGCGGTGGCGGCGGCGGTTGGAAGATTGCCGAAAGATGTAGCGTCGGCGCTCTGCGCCAATGGAACGATGCCAGTCCTGCTGTCAAGCGGTTGGAGACTGGGCGGCTGGTTCAGGTCGGCGCGCGCAACCCAATGCTCGACGAGATTTCCCATCCCGGCCCAGGCGGGCGCGGATGGGAAGGGCGAAACCAGCGCGGCGGCCGGCAACAGAAGCAGGCCCGCCATGACGAGCAGCCAGATAAAATGCCGCAACGCCGGCGCGCCCCGGCGGACGGCGGACATGACGAGCAGCGCGGCGGCCAGAAGCCAGAAGCTCTTGCCGGCGGCATCGAAGAGGAGTTGGGACAGCTCGTGGGAGTTCACAGGTTTAGCGTCCTTCCTTTTTGGCTTTGTTGATAATGGCCTGGAGTTTGTTCATTTCGGATTCCGGCAGCCGGGTGTCCGAGACTTCGAGCAGGGCCGCCACGGCCGGCCCGACCGATCCGCCGAAGAAGGTGGCCAGGACGCGCCGCAACGCCGTGCGGCTGGCGCGGGCGCGCGGCGCGGTGGGAACGAAAACGTAGCGGAGGCCGTCGCGGCGGTGTTTGGCGTGGCCTTTTTCTTCCAGGATTCGGAGCAGGGCGCGCACGGCGGAGTAGCCGGGCGGGTCGGCCAGCAGGGCATGGACTTCGGCGGCGCTGGCGCGGCGGCGGGCGTGGAGGATGTCGAGAATCTGCCGTTCCCGGCGGGAGAGTTGGGGTTCCGTTTTCATATTGTGCTAAAAATTTAGCAGGTTGGGCGAAATTGTCAACGGAAAAATGCTAAAAATTTAGCAAAGCCGGCCGGGCCGCCGCGGGGGCCGCCCGGGAACCGGGCCGGCTAACCCGGACATTTCATACCTCCGGCCTCGGAGAGCCGATTTTCAATCGGCTTTCAACGTGTTCGCGACCATAAAGCCGACTACAAGTCGGCGCTCCGGACTGTTGGCATTTCGTGCGCAGCATGAAATATCCCGGCTAATGGGCGCCGCGGGGGGACAGGGCGTCGGTGACGGCCTGGCCAATGGCCGGGCCGCGCAGATCGCGCGCCACGATTTTGCCGTCGGGACCGATGAGGAAAACCGCCGGGATCCCGTCCACGCCGTAGAGGTCCGGCACCGGGGATTTTTCCGATTCGCCCAGGAAGCCCTGGACCCAGCGGAGGCCGTTCTTTTTGGCAAAGTCCAGGGGCTGGGCGGCTTGCGCGTCCACGCTCAAGCTGATCATGGCGAAGCGGGGGTCTTTGGAATGCTGGTCGAAAACGGCTTTGAGATCGGGCACCTCGGCCAGGCACGGGGCGCACCAGGTCGCCCAGAAATCCAGCAGGACAAATTTGCCGCGGAAGTCAGCCAGGTTCAGAGGATGGCCGTCGGTCGTCTGGGTCTGGAAGAGAGGGGCGGTGTCGCCGACGCGCAGGGCCAGGGCCTGCCGGAGGGCAAGGACGCCGAGATCCAGACGCGGCTCATCGGCGGCGGCCCCCGGCGCGTCATCAATAGCTTTGACAGTGATGTTGGTGGACAAGGCGGCGAGCCTGCCGCCGCCCAGCTCGGGCGCTTCCCGCAGTTGGACGCGGAGCTGGTATTGTCCGGGCGGGACATCCACGAAGGCGAAGGAGCCGTCCGGTTTGGCGTCGGCGGTGAAGGAGCGTTGCGCCCGCTGCCAAACCTTGCCTTCGGCGGAACTCAAGAAGCGGCTCATCCATCTTTGCCTCGCGGCCAAATCGGCAAAACTGGGCATGTCGGGATCGGGAACCAAAGCGGTCAGCACAATGGCCTGGCCGGCCTGCCAATTGATTCCTTCGCGGTAGCCGGGAACGGTCAGGCGGCCGGTGACGAGGGAAGGCGTGCCTTTTTCCAATTGGACATCCTCGCGCTGGTCGCCGTCGCCTGGAGATTTGGGTTCCGTGCTGGCCGGCAGATAGCCGGGCTGGTGAAATTCCAGGCTGAAGGAGGTGACTTTCTGGTCCACCTCGACCAGGTAATCGCCGGTGGGGCTGGAGACGGCTTTCTCGGCGTGCGTGGTGCCCTGGTCGGTGGTGATATAGACGGTGATGGTGAATTGTTCGACAGGCGCATGGGTGGCGGCGTCGGTGACCCTTCCATCCACGTCGGTCTTGCCGTTGGTTTTGCGGAGGGTGATGGTTTGTTCCGAGCCATCGGCCAGGAGCGCCGGCTCGGACCGCAGGCAGTAACCGTCGGCGGTGATCAGATAGGGATGCTCGCCGGACGGGGCGGAATCCCACTGGAAGCGGCCCTCGCTGTCGGTGATGGCGCTCCAATCAAACTCGAGGGGTTCCAAATTGACGCGGGCCAGTTGGACGCCGGCCCCGGCCACCGGCTGGCCTGCTTCGTCCAGCACCCTGCCCTTGAAGATTTTGCCGGGCGACATCTGGACTTTCAGTTCGGGCATGGGATTGGTGACGGCGAGGTCCAGGGATTGCGACTCCAGCCCTTTGGCCTGGAGGGTAAGCGCCAGGCTGCCGGGCAGGAGGTTGGGGATTTTGAAGCGGCCGTCGGGGCCGGTCTGGAGGACGGCCGCCGGATTGCGCCAGTCATGGCTGCGGGTGACGGCGGCGCCGGCCACGGGTTTGCCATTGGTGTCAACAATAATACCGGACAGGGTCACGCCCTGCGCCATGACCATGACGGCGTGGCCGGCCAGAAAATCAGCGGCGGGCAGGCGCACGACCTCTTCCCCGCCGGCGGCGGAACCTTCGCAGCCGAAGGTGACGGGGGGAAAATCGGGCTGGACGACGCGGAAAACGAGGTTGGAAAAATCCCGGGGGACATGATTGCACTGCCAGCGGCCATTTTCATCGGTCCGCTCGTTATGGAAATTGGGGGCGACGAGGGTGCGCTCGCGGTCGGACGGGCCGGCGGGGTTGACGCCGGAGAACCGGATGATGGCGCCGGCCAGCGGTTGGCCGTCGGAAGATTTGAGCACGCCGCCGATGGTGGCGGCCTTCTCCATCCGGGCGGTGTATTCGGCGGGAATGTCCTCGAACTTGTCGAGGCGGGACTTCGCCCAGGTGATGGTTTTGGACACGTAGCCGTCCTTGGTGATGGTGATGACGCAATTGAAATCGCCGGTCGTGGGCGTGGGGGGCATTGCAAAAGAACAACTGCCCGCGGCGTCGGTGGCCAGACTGTTTCTGAGCCAGGTGGCGCGGACCCTGACGGCTGGAATGGGCGCGGCCGTCAAAGAATCGAGCACGCGAAAGCGCATGGAGGCGCTGTTGGATTCGGCGGGGATGGCCGGGGCCGGCGGGGGTTGGGCGGTGGCGCCGTGGCGCGCCGCAAGGAGAAAGGCGGCGGCCAGAATGGCCGAGGCGGGCGACTTGCTGAGATTCAATATGGCATTCATAAGCGACGCAGGCCGATGATAAGTATGCCCGTTGACCGGCGGCTTGCAACCCGGAAAAGCGAGTAGAATGGGAACAGCATGGCTGCGGTTACAAATCGGAAAAATCCCTTCTTTTAGCTGGACAAGAAGGGACCTTTGTGGTCAACTCAATGCACTCTATCGCCCAAATACAGGCAGATCCCTTGCTGTTCAGGGGGGTATCAGACTGCGAAAAACCAAATGAAGTTGGCAGATGAGTTCGTATTGAAATCCTAAGAGCGCGGCTGCCCGCAACCGCCTTTAACCCTTATGTTTATGCATGATTCCTTTTCCCTCCGCAGGGCCTCTCTTCCGAACTTAACGAAGGCGCCCGAACAGGCGGCGTGCGTCCCCTCCCATCGCCCGCCCCGGCGGAGGTTGCCGGGGCGCATCCAACGCGCCCTGCTTTCCGCGATGGCCTTGCTGATGTTCGCCCTGTTCGGGGGGGAGCGGGCTTGGGCACAGGTCGTGACCAACGGCAGTTTTGAACTTCCGGTTCTGCCCGCCAGTTCGTCCCTAGCTTCCTACCAGTCGGGATTCCATGTGCCTGGATGGACTTTCCTCTCGGTCAGCGGCGTGAACGCGGCCGGCTTGATCTCGCCGCCGAGCGACTATGCCGCTCCCTTGGCGCCGGACGGCGCCCAGGTGGCGTTTCTCCAGGAGGCCTCGGCGTCGTTTTCGCAGACGATTACCGTGCCGGCGGCGGGGCCCTGTGTGCTGACCTACTTTGTGGCCGGGCGACCCAACAATGGAACCTCCGGCGGCAGTGTCACCTACAGCGTTCTGTTGGATTCGACCATCCTGGTGACTAACGCGGTCACGACGGACGGGCAGGGTTTCACGCTGCAAACCGTGCCCTTCACAGCGACGGCCGGAAGCCATCTGCTGGCCTTCATCAACTCTGCGACGCTGGCTGGCGACAACACGGCTTTCTTCGACGATATACAAATTGCGACGGTGATCACCAATTTGTTCAACACCGGAGTGGACGCGAGCGGGACCGCGTTGTCGGGTGCCTCGACCGATCCACACTACGCGCTGGTCCACAGCGCCGATTCGCGCTCGCCCGGCCCGGCTGCGTATGTGTTTCAGTCTTTTGATCTGCCGGGGAATTACGTGGGTGGAAACGGCCTGAATTCGGCTTGGATCGCCCCGCAAAACAGCGCGGAAGGCGGCGGTTCTTCGAACGGGTACTACGATTACCAAACCACTTTTAATCTCTCCGCTTCCAGCCTGGCATCCACTTCCATTCCAGGGTCTTTCGCCGCGGACGACTCGGCCACCATCCTGCTCAACGGACGACCCGTCTCCGGGGCTTCCGCGAGCGATCCCAGCCAATGGTATCCATTCACCATCACCAGTGGATTCGTTGGCGGACTGAACACACTGGACTTCATCGTCAACAATGCCTCCGGCTACACCGGGTTGCGTGTGACGATATCCGGCACAACGCTGCCTCTTTCCACCAATGGCTTTGGGCCGGGCGGTTGCGAGCCGGCTCCTTCGGGCCTGGTCAGTTGGTGGCCGGGCAATGGAAACGCGCTGGACATCCAGGGCGGAAACAACGGCACCCTGGAGGGCGGGGTGACATTCGCGACCGGCGAGGCGGGGCAGGGGTTCAGCTTTAATGGGGTTGATGGGTACGTGGAAACCGGCACAGGGGTCATTCCAGGAGGCACGAGCGATTTCACAGTCGAGCTCTGGGCAACTTGTTCCAGCGCCGGTCCGTCGTTCCAGGAAATGCTTTCGCAAGGCAGCCAGGGCAATGCGTTCTATATCGGCACGGATCCCAACAACAACATTCGTTTGGGCGATACTTGGATGAATACGGGAATCCCGTTCCCATTGGGAGGGTGGCACCACTTCGCTGTCACCAAAACCAGCAGCAACACGTTCTTCTACATTGATGGTGTCAATCGCGCCGCAGCAGGGTATGCCATCAGCAATCCTGCCGCCTCGTCTGGATTTCGTTTGGGCAGACAATACGGCAGTTTGGGGGAATACTGGCCAGGAAGCGTGGATGAAGTCTCCATTTACAACCGCGCCTTGTCCCCCGGCGAAATCGCGCAGATTTACCTGGCCGGCTCTGCCGGCAAGTGTGCCAGCGGCCTGCCGCCGGTCATTGTGCAGCAGCCGCAATCGGTGGTGAGCTCGTTCGGAGAAAACGCGGCCTTTTCCACCACGATCCAAGGAACGTCTCCCTTCACTTTCCAGTGGCAATTCAACGGCACGAACCTTCCGGGCGCGACCAACCAAACGTTGAGCCTGACCAACCTCGTCCGCAGCCAAGTCGGCGTCTATTCGCTGGCGGCGCGCAACCCGTACGGCAACGCCATCAGCAGCGCGGTTTCGTTGAGCGGAATCTTTCCGATCTATTGGACCAACACCAGCGGGGGAAACTGGAGCGCGGCCACCAACTGGAGTCCCAACCAGGTTCCCGGCCCGTTCGACCAAGCGATGATCACCGCCAATGGCACTTATCTCGTCACCCTGGATACCAGCCCCACGATCTACAGCCTGACCCTGGGCGGCGCGGGCGGACAACAAACGCTGGCGAACGCCAACAGCAGTCTCACGCTGGACAACGCCAGCGTGGTCAACGCGAACGGCGTCTTGGATTTCACCGGTGGCAATTTCACTTCCAGCGGCGCGCTGACGGTCAACGGGATCATCAACTGGCAGAACGCGAGCTGGTCGCCGATGGGCGGCGTGACGGTCGCTTCCGGCGCCGTGCTGAACCTTCTGGGCAATTTGAACCTTTACGGCCCGCTGACCAATCAAGGCACGGTCAACTGGCAGGCGGGGAATATGGAACTGTTCTATGACGGCAATAGTAATCTGGGCGAAATTTGGAACCAGCCGGGCGGGGTCTGGAACATGCAATGCAACCAAAACATGTATAGTTGGAGCGGCCAGGAGCAATTCCAAAACGCGGGAGCGTTGCTCAAAAACAACAGCAGTGGCAGTTCCATCATCTACCCTTATCTCCAGAACAGCGGCTTGGTGGAGGCCCAGAGCGGGACCATTCAGTTGAACGGAAACGGCAATCTGGGCGGCAGCTTCGTGGCCGATGCCAACACCGCCATCTACCTGGCCGGCAATTACACCAATGGACCGGCCACCAGCCTCACCGGAGCGGGACACATTGCCCTCAATGGCGGCGCCATGACCCTCCAGACCAACGTCATCGCCAATCTCAATCTGGACAGCGGCACCGTTTACCTGAGTTCGACGTTTCAGGAAGGCACGATCACCAATTTGACGCTCCAGGGCGGCTATCTGGATACCACCAACACCGTCATCGGCAATTTGACTTTGAACAACGCCACTCTGAACGGTTCGCTCACGGTGTTGAGCGGCGGCGTCTTCAATGGCAACAACGCCACCCTGAACGGCACGGTGATGGTGGGCAACAACGGGGTGTTCGACTGGTCGGGAGGTCTCCCAAGCGGTTCTTCGCTGACGGTGGGCGCTGGCGGGACGCTGAACATCACTGGGAGCATCTGGTGTGCCGGGCCGGTCAACAACCAGGGAACGGTCAACTGGAAGGTGGGCAGTATTCAACTGTACTATGACGGCAATAATAACCTGGGCGAGATTTGGAACCAGGTCGGCGCGGTCTGGAACATTCAGTGCGATCAACCCATGTATTGGTCCAGCGGCCTGGAGCAATTCAACAACGCCGGGGTTCTGCGCAAAAACACCACCTTCGGCACCTCCATCATCTACCCCTACTTCCAGAACAGCGGCACGGTGGAGGCCCAAACCGGAACCATCCAGTTCAATGACGGCGGCAACTTCGGCGGCAGCTTCATCGCCGATGCCGGCGCCACGATGGACCTGAACGGCACTTACAACAGCGGTCCGGCGGTCCATCTCAGTGGCGCCGGGTCCTTCTTCTTCAACGGCGGCACACTGACCCTGTTGACCAACGTGACCCCGAACCTACAGTTGATCAGCGGGACGGTTGTGCTGGATCCGTCCTTCCAAGGCGGCACGATCACCAATTTGACGCTCAACGGCGCGACTCTTTCCGGCAACTATACCATCAGCGGCTCTCTGGCGCTCAACAACGATTCGGTCTATGGAATGCTGACGGTGCTGGCCGGGGGCGTTTGCTCGGTCAGCAACATGGTTTTCGAGCCGGGATCTTCGCTGGACATCGCCGCCAACGGAGTTCTGAACATCGGTTCGACCATCTGGTGTTACGGGCCGGTCACCAATCAGGGAACAGTTCACTGGCAGGGGGGGGATATTCGACTGTACTATGACGGCAACAACTATTTTGGCGAGATATGGAACCAGCCGGGCGCGGTCTGGAACATTCAGTGCGATCAAGCCATGGATTGGTGGAGCGGCCAGGAGCAATTCAACAATGTCGGGATTTTGCGCAAAAACACCACCTTTGGCACCTCCACCCTCAACCCCTATTTCCAGAACAGCGGCACTGTGGAGGCCCAAACCGGAACCATCCAGTTCTATCCAGGAGGCGGCAACCTGGGCGGCAACTTCATTGCCGACACCAACGCTGCGATTGGATTCAGCGGCGATTACAGCAGCGGTCCGGCGGTCAATCTCAGCGGCGCCGGGTCCTTCCAGTTTAACGGCGGCACGCTCACCCTGCTGACCAACCTGACTCCCAACCTGCAGTTGACCGGCGGAACGGTGGTGCTGGACCCGTCCTTCCAAGGCGGCACCATCACCAATTTGACGCTCGACGGCTCGACGTTATCCGGCAACTACACGGTCAGCGGCTCCCTCGGGCTTTACAACGATTCGGTCTATGGAATGCTGACGGTGCTGGCCGGGGGCGTTTGCTCGGTCGGCGGCACGACTCTCGGCGGGGGATCTTCGTTGGACATCGCCGCCAACGGAGTTCTGAACATCACTTCAACCATCTGGTGTTACGGGCCGGTCACCAATCAGGGAACAGTCAACTGGCAGGCGGGAAACATTCAACTGTACTATGACGGCTCCAGTTATTTTGGCGACATTTGGAACCAGCCGGGCGCGGTCTGGAATATGCAGTGCGATCAAACCATGTATTGGTCGAGCGGCCAGGAGCAATTCAACAACGCCGGGGTTTTGCGCAAAAACACCACTTTTGGCACCTCCAGCATCTACCCCAGTTTGCAGAACAGCGGCTTGGTGGAGGCCCAAACCGGAACCATCCAGTTCAATGACGGCGGCAACCTGGGCGGCACCTTCATCGCCGATACCAACACCGCGATTATCCTGAACGGCAATTACAGCAGCGGTCCGGCGGTGAGTCTTAGTGGCGCCGGGTCCTTCTACTTCAACGGCGGCACACTGACCCTGCTGACCAACGTGACTCCGAACCTACAGTTGACCGGCGGGACGGTTGTGCTGGATCCGTCCTTCCAAGGCGGCACGATCACCAATTTGACGCTCAACGGCTCGACTCTTTCCGGCACCAACACCGTCAGCGGCTCTCTGGCGCTCAACGGCGATTCGGTCAACGGAATGCTGACGGTGCTGGCGGGGGGTGTTTGCACGGTCGGCGGCACGACTTTCAGCCCGGCATCTGCGTTGGAGATCGCCACCAACGGAGTTCTGAACATTGTTTCGAGCGTCAATTTCCAGGGACCCGTCACCAATCAGGGAACGGTCAACTGGCAGGCGGGTTCCATTGATGTGATTTCTGGCTATTATTGGTGGGGCGGTTTCAATGGCAATGGCGAGATTTGGAACCAGCCGGGCGGCGTCTGGAACCTGCAATGCGATCAAGCCATGAATTGGTGGAGTGGCGATGAGCAATTCAACAACGCCGGGGTTTTGCGCAAAAACACCACCTTTGGCACCACCACCATCTACCCCTATTTCCAGAACAGCGGCTCGGTGGAGGCCCAAACCGGAACCATTCAGTTCTATGAGGGAGGCGGCAACCTGGGGGGCAACTTCATCGCCGATGCCGGCGCCGCGATTGTACTCAACGGCGCTTACAGCGGCGATCCGGCGCTCAGTCTCAGTGGCGCCGGGTCCTTCTACTTCGAAGGCGGCACGCTGACCCTGCTGACCAACGTGGCTCCCAACCTGCAGATGACCGGCGGGACGATTGTGCTGGACCCGTCCTTCCAAGGCGGCACGATCACCAACTTGACGCTCGACGGCGCGACTCTTTCCGGCACCAACACCGTCAGCGGCTCCCTGGCGCTTTACAACAGTTCGGTCAACGGAATGCTGACGGTGCTGGCCGGGGGCGTTTGCTCGGTCAGCGGCACGACTTTCGGCCAGAAAACGGTGTTGGACATCGCTTCCAACGGAGTTCTGAACATCGGTGTTCCGGGAGGAAACGTGGTCGCTTTCCAGGGACCCGTCACCAATCAGGGAACGGTCAACTGGCAGGCGGGAGATATCGAAGAGTACTATGACGGCAATAATTATCTGGGTGAGATTTGGAACCAGCCGGGCGCAGTCTGGAACATGCAGTGCGATCAATCCATCTATCCGTGGAGCGGCCCGGAGCAGTTCATCAACGCCGGGGTTTTGCGCAAAACCAACAGCTTTGGCACCACCTCCTTCGGCCTCAGACTCGACAACTCCGGCACGGTGGATGCCCAAAGCGGTCTCATAGACTTCTACGCGGAGTACGCCGCGCCCTATTATACCTTGGAATCCGGCGGCACGCTGAATTTTGGCATCAACAATCTGTTCGATTACGGGTCCATTTACTTTTCCGGCGGCTCGCCGCTCAACGGCATGGTCAGCGCCAGCTTCAACAATGGCTATGTGCCGGACCTGGGCGACTCCTTCACCCCGCTCACCTACGGTTCGGGGGAAACCGGCGGCTTCACCGGCATGAATCTGCCCGCCGATGTCTCCTGGCAAACCAATTATTCGTCCACATCCTTCACCCTGACAGTCTTGCAAGGGCTGGAGATGTCCCCCATTGCCACCCAGTTCGCCAAGGGAGCAACCCTGTTCACCGTCACCGCCGCCGTGGTGGACACGGAAGTGCCGCCTGATTCGCTGACCTACAGCCTGGTCTCCCCGCCCAGCGGAATGACCATTGGCGCCGCCACCGGCGTCATCCGTTGGACTCCCCCCAACAGCGCGTCCACCAACACCATCGTCGTCAATGTCACCGACAACGGTACGCCGGCGCTGCAGGCCTTCACCAGTTTCTCGGTCATCGTGGTGCCCACGCATGTCAACGTCGCCCCGGTCCTGCCGGAAATTGTCACGGTCAACATTCCCGAGCAGGCCCTCGCCAGCATCGCCAGCACGGCGACTGACGCCGATATTTACGCCACTCTGGCCTACTCCCTGGTCAGCGCGCCCGCCGGGGCGGCCATTGACACCAATGGCATCGTCACCTGGACACCCGCCCAAACCCAAAGCCCCAGCACCAACGTCATTGTCGTGGCGGTCACCAACAGCGACCCGTCCGTGGCGGTCAACCCGCAATTGGGAACCACCAGTAGCTTCACCGTCATCGTCCATGAGGTCAATGTCGCGCCGGAACTGCCGGTGATCCTGACGCAAACGATCAATAAATTCGCCCCGCTTTCCGTCGCCAACGCGGCCAGCGAGGAGAACATCCACGCCACGCTGGCCTATGGCCTGGTTGGCGCGCCCTCCGGCATGAGCATCAACAGCAGCGGCCTGATCACCTGGACGCCCACCGCGGCGCAGACTCCCGGCACTTACCTCATTACCACCGTCGCCACCAATACCGATTTATTTGACACCGTCACGCCCCACCTCACCGCCACCAACCTCTTCACCGTCGTGGTCGCGGATGTGAACGTCGCGCCAACGCTGGCGGCCATTCCGACCCAGAACGTCAACGAGCTGGCCCTGCTCACGGTCAACAATGCCGCCACGGAAACGGACACCCACGTCACCCTGGCTTACTCCCTGGTCAACCCGCCCGCCGGCATGGCCATCAGTTCCAGCGGGGTCATCACCTGGACGCCCGCCCAAACGCAGAGTCCCTCCACCAACTTCATCACCACGATCGTGAGCGACTGGGACCCCTACGACCCTGTCAATCCGAGTTTGAGCGCCACCAACACCATCACCGTCGTCGTCAAGGAAGTGAATGTGGCCCCCGTGCTCTCCGCCGTCCCGCAGCAGACGGTCAACGAGCAGACGTTATTGACCGTTACCAACGCCGCCACCGAATCGAATATCCACGCCACGCTGGCCTACGGGCTGGCCAACCCCCTCCTGGGCATGAGCATCAGCTCCGGCGGCGTTTTCACCTGGACGCCCTTGCAGACCCAAAGCCCCAGCACCAACGTCATTACCACTGTGGTCACCAACACCGACACCTTTGACACCGTGAACCCGCACTTGTACGCCACCAACACCTTCACCGTCATCGTCAAGGAAGTGAATGTGGCCCCGACCCTGCCGGCCCTGGCCGGCGCCAACGTCAACGAGTTGAACCTCCTCACCGTCACCAACACCGCCACCGAAACGGACATTCACGCCACGCTGTCTTACGGCCTTGTCGGGGCGCCTTCCGGCATGGCCATCAGCCCCGGCGGCGTCATTACCTGGACGCCGACCCAGACGCAAAGCCCGTCCACCAATTGGATCACCACCATCGTCACCAACACGGATTCCTTTGATTTGGTCAATCCGCACTTGTACGCCACCAACAGCTTTGCCGTAATCGTGCATGAGGTCAATGTGGCGCCCATCCTGCCGGGCATTGCCAACACCAACATCAACGAATTGACGCAGCTCTGGGTGACCAACACAGCCGTCGAATCGAACATCCATGCCACCACCACCAGTTATGCGCTGGTCAACCCGCCCGCCGGCATGGCCATCAGCGCCAGCGGCGTCATTACCTGGACGCCCAGCCAGACGCAAAGCCCCTCCACCAACACGATTACCACCGTGGTCAGCAACCTGGATTCGTTCGACACCGTCAATCCCGCCTTGTCCTCCACCAACACCTTTACCGTCTTCGTCAAGGAAGTGAACGTCGCGCCGGTCCTGTCCGTCATCCCGAGCCAGAGCATCAGGGAATTAAACCTGCTCACGGTGACCAACGCGGCCTCCGAGTCCAACATTCACGCCACGCTGGCCTACGGATTGGTCAACCCCCTCCTGGGCATGAGCATCAGCTCCAGCGGCGTTTTCACCTGGACGCCCAGCCAGACCCAAAGCCCCTCCACCAACACGATTACCACGGTCGTCACGAACACCGACACCTTTGACACCGTGAACCCGCACTTGTACGCCACCAACACCTTCACCGTCGTGGTCATCGAGGCCAACGTGGCGCCCGCCTTGCCGGTCATTCCCAACACCAATATCAACGAGTTGACGCTGCTCACCGTCACCAACACCGCCACCGATTCCGACATCCATGCCACCCTGAGCTACACCCTGCTCAGCCCGCCGGCGGGAGCCAGTATTAGCGCCAACGGCATCATCACCTGGACCCCGGCCCAGACGCAAAGCCCCAGCACCAACACCATTACGGTGGCCGCCATCAGCACCGATCCTTTCGATCTGGTCAACCCGCAGGTTGCCTCCGTCGGCAGCTTCACCGTCACCGTCAAGGAAGTCAACGTCGCGCCCGTTCTGCCGGTCATCCCAACCCAGAGCGTCCTGGAACTAAACACGCTCAACGTGACCAACACGGCCGCCGAGTCCAATATCCATGCCACCCTGGCCTACGGCCTGGCCTCCGCGCCCTCCGGCATGACCATCAATTTCTCCACCGGCGTCATCACCTGGACGCCCCTCCAGACCCAAAGCCCGAGCACCAGCCTCGTGACCACCGTGGTCATCAACACCGACACCTTCGACACCGTGAACCCGCACTTGACCGCCACCAACACCTTTACCGTCGTGGTCCTCGAGGCCAACGTGCCGCCTGTTATGCCGGTCATTCCCACCACCAATATCAACGAGTTGACCCTGCTCACCGTCACCAACACCGCGACCGACTCCAACATCCATGCCACCCTGAGCTACGCGCTGCTCGGCCCGCCGGCGGGAGCCAGCATTGACAACAACGGCATCTTCACCTGGACCCCGGCCCAGACGCAAAGCCCCAGCACCAACACCATCATGGTGGTCGCCATCAGCACCGACCTGAACGATGCCGTGGACACGCGGCTGGCATCTGTCAATACTTTTACGGTGATCGTCCACGAGGTTAATGTCGCTCCGGTCCTGCCCGTCCTTCCCACCCAGACCGTCAACGAATTGGCGTTGCTGACCGTGACCAACGCGGCTGCCGAGTCCAACATCCACGCCACGCTGGCCTACGGGCTGGTCAACCCGCTCCAGGGCATGAGCATCAGTTCCAGCGGCGTTTTCACCTGGACGCCCTCCCAGGCCCAAAGCCCCTCCACCAACACGATTACTACGGTGGTCACGAACACCGACACCTTCGACACGGTCAACCCGCATTTGTACGCCACCAACACCTTCACCGTCATCGTCTATGCGCCCACCCTGGCCTCCATCGCCAACCGCACGGTCAATGTCGGCCAGACCATTGGTTTCACCGCCTCGGCCACGGACAACGACCCCACCCGGACGCTGACGTTCAGCCTGGTGGGCGCGCCGGGCGCCGCCACCATCGGCGCGGCCAGCGGCGTTTTCAGTTGGCGTCCCGGCGTGGCCTATGCCAACACGACCAACACGATCGTGGTGAAAGTTTCCGACAACAGCAACCCGGCGGTGACCGCAACCCAGAGCTTCAAGGCCATAGTCAACCCGCTTGCCTCTGTGCTTTTGGGGCCGGTCACCTACGCCGCCGGCCATGCCCAGATCGGAGTCAGTGGCCCCATTGGTCCGGACTACATCCTGCAAGCCTCCACCACGCTGACCAGCGGGAGTTGGACCAACCTGCTGACGAACACCCCGTCCGTTTCCCCGTTCACCGTCACCGACACCAATGCGGGCGCGTACAGCAAGCGCTTCTATCAAATCCAACTCGGCCCATAAGATTGGTTGGGGCAGGACCGAGGCTTGCCCGTGGGTGGCATGAGGCCCGGACGGATTCCAATTCCGTCCGGCATCGAGGGTGCACCATTTTGCATTCACCATTTTGCATTTTGCATTTTGGCTCCGCGCGGATAAGAATGGCGCAGTCCGAGAACTGGAACATTGACATCTGAATTGTGAAACTGACTGATTTGCGGGAAATCCTGCAATACATACCGAGATTCCGCGAAAAGATTTTCGTCATCAGCATTGATGGCGAGATTGTGACCAGCGAGAATTTTGCCAATATCCTCCTGGATGTGGCCGTGCTGCGGTCGCTCAATATCCGGGTGGCGCTGGTGCATGGGGCGGGGGCGCAGATCAGCGCGCTGGCCAGCGAACAAAAAATCGAGCCGTCCAATCTCGACGGCGCGGGCATCACCGACGCCGCCACGCTGAAGCTGGCGCTGACAGCCGCCAACCGGCTGACCCATGAAATTCTGGAGGGGTTGAGCGCCAATGACCTGCGGGCCGCGTCCTGCAACGCCCTGATCGCCCATCCGCTGGGGATTATTCACGGGGTGGACCATTTGTTCACCGGCAAGGTCGAACGGGTGGACGTGGAGATGTTGCAAGGCCTGCTCGCGCAGGGGATCGTCCCGGTGTCGCCGCCGCTGGGTTTTGACGGCGACGGAAACACCTACCGGGTGAATTCGGACGCGGTGGCGCTGGAATTGGCCCGCGCTTTGAACGCGGCCAAATTGATCTACATGGCCGCGCAGGACGGCCTGATTTATCAGGGCCAACTGATCCGGCAAATGCTGGTGGCCGACCTGAACGCGCTGCTGGCGCAGCACAAAAACGGTTTCGCGCCGGCCGTTTTGTCCAAAGCCCAGCACGCCTCCGCGGCCTGCAACGCCGGGGTGCCCCGCGTGCATATCATCAACGGGCGGGTGGACGAGGCGCTGCTGGCGGAAGTCTTTTCCAACGAGGGGATCGGCACGCTCATTTACGCCAATGAATACCAGCAAATCCGGCGCGCCATGAAGAAGGACATCCGCGCGATCTTGTTATTGACAAAAGACTCGGTCGAGACGGAGGAGCTGGCCCGGCGCACCCGCGCCGACATCGAAAAATCCCTGGGGGATTTCTATATTTTTGAGACGGACAAGAATCCGGTGGCGTGCGTGGCGCTGCATCAATTGGACGCGGCCAAGGCGGAGCTGGCGTGCCTGTATGTCAGCCCGTTGCACGAGAACCAGGGCATCGGCCGGAAATTGATCCAATTCGCCGAGAGCAAGGCGCGCGAGCTGGGCA
>Ga0182027_10004770_pt1 | contig 20856 bp, 19 predicted proteins | sample 712E1DmetaG_FD_121300 | JGI IMG/M metagenome (GOLD analysis project Ga0182027, IMG submission 121300) | Permafrost microbial communities from Stordalen Mire, Sweden - 712E1D metaG (Illumina Assembly) | ecosystem: Environmental > Terrestrial > Soil > Wetlands > Permafrost | place: Sweden...
GAAAGTGTGACTACTCCAACGATGGTGGCGCGGTCTTCAACTCCGAACCAATGCGCGGCGAATTTTGTCCATGAGTTGAGCAGGAACGGTTGAGCAAGGGCAATCCCGGCCGTCATCCAAAAGACCTGTGTGTAATTCACTGCAAAACCGCGTAAGACACCAAAGACAGCCATCAGGATCGCACCTAAACCAACAGTAATGTAGATGCCATAGGTGTCAATTGCCCACGAGGCGGGAATGGATAAAACCAAATAGGCTATCAACCAGGAAGTTACTGCCAGTGCGGCAATTTGAGTATCAGAAACACCATAAAATTTCGCTGCCGGTGTGATGATGGGTGCGTAGGAAATCCACAAGAGTTGAAGGGTTAGATTAAGGAACATGAATACCGCCAGCATCACCCAGCGGTATCCGTAGAGACGATAACTTTTGTCAGCCATGTTTGCTCCGGTCTGATGAAAGATGTCTTAACACAAAGATGGAAACACCAATGCCCTGAATTGGTTGCAGTTCAATTGTTGTGTTTACTCACCCAGCTCGTAAGCGCTCTTGAGCCAAGCGATCACTTCGCTATTTTGCGCGGTAATCGGCGATTGCAGATTCGGCAATTTTACTTAACTTACCTGTTTTGGCGTCTGCTTCAAGCTGTTTGTCCCAGGCCTTTGCGTCGAACTCATCGAACCATTCGCGAAAACGTGCGAGTTCTTCGCTCGGCAGGCTGGATACTGCTTTTTCAAGTTCTTTGATGGTGAGCATAAATACTCTCCTTACTTATCCTAAGTTTAGGACAACTTACATCCCCAGCCACTTGCCCGCCTCACGTGCTAAATTCATGGAAGGCCCCTGCTTGATCGTGCATCCCGGTAGGGACTCCAGGAACAGTTTTCCGTATTGCTTGGTCAGCACCCGCCGGTCCAAAATTGCCACGATGCCGCGATCCGACGCAGTGCGGATCAAGCGTCCAAACCCCTGGCGGAATTTCAGGATGGCTTCCGGCAGATAATATTCATTGAACGAGTCTTCGTATAGCTCGGAGCGCGCCGCGATCAAAGGATCGCTTGGCACGTCGAAGGGTAGTTTGGTAATGACCACCACCGATAAGGCGTTCCCCGGCACATCCACGCCTTCCCAAAATGAACGCGTGCCAAGCAAGACTGCGCGTTCGGTGGACTTGAACGATTCAAGCAGTGCATTCGGCGAAGCCCCATCGCCTTGTTCGTAGACATAGATATCTTCGCTTGCCAGCGGGGCGGTGATGGCTTGTGCGGTTTTCTTCAAGGCTGTATACGAGGTGAACAACACCAGCATTCGTCCGCCGGTGGCCTTGGCGGTGGCGATCAGTGTGCGGTCGAGCATTTGCTGGTAACCCGCAGCGTTCGGCTCCGGTATATCGTTGGCGACATACAGCAGTGTGCTCGATTCATAATCAAAGGGTGAACCCAACTGCATCTCATCCGCTTCGTCCGCTCCGAGCGTGCTGCGCAGGTATTGGAACTCGCCGTGTGCGGTCAGTGTAGCGGAGGTCAGGATCACGCTCGTTTTTTGATGCCAGATGCTTTCCTCGATCATCGGCCCCACCCGCAAAGGCGCGGCATTGAGCGAAAGTCTCTCGCCCCTCGGGTTGACCTCGATCCAATACACCAGTCCCTGGTTGGGCTGGCTGATCATGCCGGTCAAATTATTATAGGCTTCATTCAACCGGCGATAGACATTGCCAATATCGCCGATCACATCTTCCAGGTTATCATGCCCATCCGCATATACATCCGAGGCGGCTTTGTGGATCTCTGCGATCACATTCAACAGCAGATTCATAGAGCCGCCGGTCTCATCCCATTTGATTTCTATCTCGTCCCAGTGGGGCAGGGTTCGCGTGGCAGGCAGTATGCGTGCCTGCCATGAATAATTGGATTGCGGCTGGCCTTCGCGTTCGAGCGCGGCGAATTCGGTCAAAGTGATAAAGAATTCGCGGTTCTGTTCCTGCAGGCGGAAGGCCATATCGGTGGCGCGGCTGATTTTTTGCTGGAGCAGGCCAAAGTCGGAGGGCCGCAGGGCATCATGCGATTCAGTTAGCACGCGCCCCAGCACACCCGAATTCGACCCACCGATTTCCTTTAGCATTCGATCCATGTCGAACTGGGTCAAACGGAACGACAGCGCATTGGTGGTGGCCGATTCCAAATGATGGGCCTCGTCCACGATCAAATAGGAATACTCAGGCAAGACCTTGCTACCGGTCGCCACGTCCGATAAAAGCAGGGCGTGGTTAACGATGAGCAGGTGCGCGGTTTGCGCGGCGCTCTTGGCGCGGTGGAACGGGCACGCGCCGCCCATGCGTTTGATGCAGGTTTCGCTGGTGCAGGCGTCGTCCTCCGCCGAGATTTTCAGCCACACTTCGCGTTCCGGGTTGCCGTTGAGGTTAAGCTCGTTGCGGTCACCCGATTCATTTTGCAATTGCCAGACCAATACCTTGCCGAGCACGCGCATTTCATCGGCGTTGTGCGGGCCATATTGGCGCAGGTTCTCCAGCCTCCGCGGACAAAGATAATTGCCGCGTCCTTTCAATACCGCCGCGCGTAAGTCGAGCTTGAGCGCCGCGCGCAGATCGGGGATGTCTTTTTGAATGAGTTGGTCTTGCAAATTGATGGTGTTGGTCGAGACCAGCACGCGCGTATTGTTTTGGATGGCGAATAAGGCCGCCGGCACCAGATAGGCAAAGGATTTTCCGACGCCGGTCCCGGCTTCAACCATCAAGTGGTTCCCTTTGGATAGAGCCTGGGTGATGGCCTTTAGCATTTCCACCTGCTCGGGACGGTGTTCGTAGGCTTCAAAGTATTTCGAGAACGGCCCGCCGTACTCAAGGATTGAAGCCACTTCTTCCGGGTTCAGCGCGCTTGGATTCTCCGGGCTTTCCAGCGGCGGATACTTGTCATCGTCCAACCAGCGTCCCTTATTTTTAACCTTTTTGGCTTGGATGCCTTCCTTGGCCCGCGCTCGTAAAACTTCACGGAAAATATAATTGCCATCCCAATCAATGGGTTCGCCCAAGCGGACGATCTCTGCGATCAGGTCGAGCGGCAGTTCGTTTGCCATTTCGAAGAGGCGGTTGAAGACCCCATGTGTGGCGCGTGCATCGTCCAACGCGCGGTGGGTGGCGGGCAGGGCGATGCCCAAGGCTTTTCCAAGTGCGCCCAGGTTGTACCGGCTGGCGTTCGGCAAAAGGATGGAGGCCAGTTCGTAGGTGTCAATGACTTCATTAAATGAGAACGGGATTTGTTTTTGCAGGAAACCCAGGTCGAAGCGGATGTTATGTCCCACGATGGGCAGGTTCCCGACAAATGCTTCCAGTTCATGCGCAACATCCCGGACGTGCGGTGCCTCGCGGACCATGGCATCATCAATGCCTGTCAGACCGGTGATAAATTCGGAAATATGGCGGTTGGGGTTGATCAGCGACGACCACTCATCTTCAACGCGATTGCCTTTGAATTTTACGGCTCCGATCTCGATGATGGTTTCCCGCTCATTATCCAACCCAGTGGTTTCAATATCAATTGCGACAATGGAGTTCATACGTGGACTGCGCTCAATTCTCTTTCAGATTATCAATTGGATTCATGAAATGCTGAAATCAAACAAAAAAACTACTGCTCAAAGCAGTAGAACAAGTGTACCATAAAAGCGAAGTGTCATTGCGAAAGCGCGGAGCGCTTGAAGCAATCTCCGTTGGCAGGCGGAGATTGCTCCTCGAAGGTCCTTACGATGCGCTGAAGATTACTCTTCTTGCGGTAAAACCGATTTTACCTTTTCGAGTGTCAACGAACCCATTGGCTTATCTTTTGATTTCTGCCGTATGAAATCCTTGAGTTGTTTGAGCTTCAAGGCGGGAGTCGGTGCGTCGTTGGAATCGATCTCAACCAGGTCGTTGGTGAAGACCAGGGCGCCTTGGATTTCCGGCACCTCGCTTTCATTGTCCAGTTTTTTGGCAAGGTACCTTTTGATCGAATCCATTTCGCTGGTGATCTCAAGTTCCGGCCGGCCGAGTCCCTCCTGGCCGAAGATGGACAAATAGCCCTGCATGAATCCGCCGCCGGAAACCTTCCAGCGATTCTTTTGATACACAACGCGTCCGCGTTGTTGCAGCGGAAGCAAGACCCAAACCCCTGCCGCGCCGACATACAGGTGGGACACGGGAGTGTCATAATGGTATATTGCATCTTCGTTCGGCAAGCCTTTTAGCCCCGCATCCAATAATTCATCCGGTCTGGGACTGCGCCCCCAACGATTGGTGAAGAACATGCCGATTTGCGTCATGGAGAAGCCCACCACCAGGGCGGTCAATGACCATGTGAACAGGTTGGCGTTTGTAAATGAAATATACATGCCGACGCCCAGGACCACCAATGCACCGATGCTGGTATATTGGCCGATCTTGCTATTGCGCTTGATGAGTTTTTCGTTTTTGATGACTTTCATAGGTTTCCATTTCAGAGTGCGATGTCCCCAGTCATCGCGGGATGATGGTTCCTTTACTTTCTTAAGCTTTCCTCGATGGCGGTCTTCATGGCCTCCACCACTTTGGCTTCTGCCGCGTTCTTCGCCAGCCGGATCGCGCTTTTGATGGCGGTCGCATCCGAGCGTCCATGGCCGATCAACACCAGGCCGTTTACGCCCAGCAAGACCGCCGCGCCTTGTTCGCTCGGGTCAAGCAGGCTCTTCAGGCTGGTCAGTGCCGGCTTGACCAATAAACCGCCAAGCATGGTTAACGGGCCGCCATTCTTGATCTTGATCTTGACCTGGTCCAGGATCAGTTTGCCGACCGCCTCGGCGGTCTTGAGCATGACGTTACCCGTAAAGCCGTCGGTCACCGCCACGTCCACTTTTCCGCCGATGACTTCCTTGCCCTCCACATTGCCGAAGTAATTCAGTTTGGAATTTTTGAAGAGCGGCGTGGCCGCTTTGACCAATTCGTTGCCTTTGCCTTCCTCTTCGCCGTTTGAGATCAACCCGACTTTCGGATTCTTAACGCCGCGCACTTTTTCAGCGTAGATGCTCCCCATGATCCCGAATTGAAGCAGGTTCTCTGGTTTGCAGTCGGGGTTGGCGCCTATATCCAGCACCACGCAGGAGCCGGTTGCGGTTGGGAAGACCGGTGCGACGGCAGGGCGATCCACTCCGCGGATTCGTCCCAGGCGGAATAAGGCGGTGACCATGGCTGCGCCCGTGTTTCCGGCTGTGATAAAGGCATCCGCTTCACCGTTCTTGACCAGGTCCATGCCTACTGCCATGGAGCTTTTCCCATGCCTCGCCTTGAAGGTTAATTTTTCTCCCTTGTCTTCCATCGTTAACATCTCGGGTGTGTGAACGACCCGGATGGGTAAACTGCCCGGGTTTTGCGCCTCCAGCACCGGTTTGATCTTTGACTCATCGCCCACTAGAATGATCTCTACTCCATATTCGCGTGCCGCTTGGACGGAGCCTACCACATCCGGCGTGGGGAAATCGTCGCTTCCCATGGCATCCACAACAATTCGAGTCATCCTGCTTCTCCTCAAGGAATTTGCTTGCTTGACAGGCAAAGCAAGCCGATTATAATACGCCTGCCCTCATAGTGGTGTGAACTTCTGCGCTGGTGCTGGAACTGGCAGACAGGCATGGTTGAGGGCCATGTGCCGCAAGGCGTGAGGGTTCAAGTCCCTCCCAGCGCACAAAAGAGTCCCTGATTTGTTTCAGGGACTTTGCTTTTAATCTCAGGATCAAGCGCGGCAATCAATAAAATCAGGCATTGATCGACCTAATGCAGGATTTGACTTAGGAACAGCCGCGTACGCTCCGAGCGGGGATTGGCAAAGAACTCGTCCGGCGAGGCCTGTTCGATGAGCTGACATCACACATAGTGATAAGCCGGACCATGGCCGACCAATTATAAAACCCCCTGATGGAATAGTATTGCAAACATGTAGTTCGGATCCCTAAAACCTCTTGCTCTTTTATTCAAAGGCCCGAACTTATGTCTCAATTTTAAGATTGAGAGCAGATAATCTAATCAGCTTGTATAGTGATACAATTAATTATTGTTCATGCGATTGGATTGCCTGGTTACAACTATGCTCAATTATCCAGAATGATTCTCGGAGGGTAGAACGATGAAAAAACTCATGACCCCTGGGTGGCGTGTTTTCTTATACTTTTTGGTATTTGTTCTATTGTCAATAATTGGTTATGTTAAGACCCCTTGGTTAGGTGTTTTAGTTGGTTTATTGTTTTCGATATTACTTGAAATTTATACGCATATTTCGGAGGAATCCAGTAAGGAAATCGATAGTAAATTAGAGAAATACAATGAGGTATTAATAGATGGTTTTTCCTCAATGCATGAGTTTGAAGCCATAAAAGCAGAGTTGGATGATCATTATGGTGTCTTGATAAAACCTGATGGATTATCAAGTCAATTATTAAGCATTATAGACACCCATCCCAAAAATATTCCACAAAAATTAACACCCACATTTCTTATAAAGGCTTCAGTTGAACCTGTTGCATTTATTCAAGAACCGGGTTTGTCTATCCTGTTCCTTGACTCGGAAGACAGTCATGATTTATTTGTTCGGTCATTTAATTTTGTACAAGAGTCTTATTTGGGGACGACCTTTTCTAGGCCGTTGGTTTGGGAATTTGAAACAATGGACATAGCTCTTGAGACCCAAAGACGTTTAGTTGAAGGAGGCAAAGAAGTTAAAAGAGTATTTATTAGTAAAAGCAACGATAAACTGATGTCGGAGAATTTTATTGCAAATACCAGAAAGCAAAGGTCAAAATACAAAATAAACTGCAGGTATATAGAAAGTGACGCGATTAATAGCAAACCGATTCTTTATGAAACTTGGCGCAGACTTTGGCCCTATTACCATGAACTCATAAATAATCGCCCCGAAAAAACCGGCAAAATTATATTACTTTCTCCAGATTTTGGAATAATTGACAGAAAAATATTTATTTCGTATTTACTGGACTCGGATCTAAATGAGATTGGGGCGGCAGTTTTTTACAAGCCTAGCTTCTTGGACCAAGTAATCCGGTATCACAAACAATTGTTTGAGGAAAGCATGGCAAACCCGAATCTGAAACCGAAGCAGTAGGGGCTTATCTGTTTCCACGAAAGTCTCTCTTATTCTTTATATACGGGGAAAAATACTTGCCGTATTTTTTCTGAAGATCAGGAAGTTTCCAATCTGTTGGTTCTATTCTTTTTCGACACGAAATTGATCCGCAATTGCATTCCATTGATGATCCTTGAATTTCTGTCATGGCATAATCAAATGTCAACTCCTCGTCAACTTCTATATCTCTGATTGCAACAAAAGTTATGGGATCGATTAACCCGAGGTTAGGCTCGCAGGAGTGATTGAATATCCCTATTTTCTTAAGTTCTTCTTTGTCAGAAGGACATATAAAGAACCTGTCATTTATTTGAATTCCCACATTGCCAATTGTTCTCTTGTAATGATCAAACTCTTCGGCGGGGACAATAACGCCGCCTAACACAGCAACAATTTCACCTTTTGAGATTGGGGCAATAGCCATCACTCCCATTCCCTGAATATTTGAAGGATGGCGTTGGCCTTTTGGCGTGATCCAGCGAGATTTCCATTTTTTTAATCTAACCATTTATTAACTTCTCCAGTCTTAATACTATTATTTTGCCAATTCTGAAAACCATATGTTAGGTTTTAAATTAATCTTGCTATCTCCATTTTCTATAAATGTTAATGCTTGTTGGTCCAGGTCCTGTAAGGTAAAACGGTAACGGTTCGCTAATGACTACGTCAATACCAAATTGACAACACTCTTCGGCAAAATGAGCTCCAGTTTCAGCAAACATAGCTACTTTAGTATTATTTCTCTTTGCCACATCCAAAATCCCATCTAAAGTGTTATTGGAAAGAGTCATGCCCGTAATGATCGCCAGATCAGCGTTAGCAATCAGGTCATTCGTAAAAGAGCCATATTCAACTTTTATTCCGTGGATCTGACGATTGACAATTTCTTTATAATAATCACTCGCCTTCAAAATAAGATTATCGCGGTGGGATAAACATTCAAGGAACTGTCCGACAACGCCGACATTCACAACAACATATTTGTTACCTTTTTTAGGCTTGCATTTTTCTAGAGCAAGTAAGGATTCATCGACAACTATTTCTGCTCTTGATATTGCCTTTTGAATATTTGTACCTTTAATCACGTAGCTATTATCGGGTTTGTGTATAAGGTGAGCAAAAACCGCATCCAGTCCGGCTATATCAAAACAACGATAAGATGTGGGGAAATCCAATACGTTTTTTCCAATGAACTTTTCACTAATACTAGGATCCTCTTCATTTTCGTAATAACTGCAGCCTTGATTGACCGTTTGTACAATCACATATCCCAGGTTATGAATCGGTGGTTCAAGGTCGGGCGCTAAATTTATCGCATACTCGACACGCCATACACCTCTTATGATGAGTGCTTCGGCCGGTATTTCATCTACTTTGGCCTTGGCCTTATCTTTCAAATGATTTAGAATTCCATTATTATCTGACATACAAAACCCTCGGATAACTATAGGATTAATTTACCTTGTTTGAAGGTTTGCCTTTCAGGAAGTTCTCTATATTGCGAACAAACATTTCTTTTTTCAGGGCTGATGCTTCCCTAGTAGTATAGGCAACCGGTGGATAGACAACCAGATTGCTGTTTTCACCCATGAAGGGTTTCATCTTCTCGATTTGCTCTGGCGGCATTTCATCGGAATGATCAAGAATAAACGCCAAATCTTTTTGCTTTACTCTGGCAAGGATCGCGTCAAGGTCAACCAATTCCATCGGGCTCAGGTTAATAACGATTGCACCTTTCTTGATCTTCTGTACACGGTCTGCATTCAAGAAATTCACCGTTTCTGCGTTTCTACCAAGGTTGAGCGATATTACATCAGATGTTTCCAGTAATTCCTCCAGACCCTGATAAGCAATCCCCATTTTTTCATATTTCTCTTTTCTGGTTCGTGACCAATATTTGACATCCGCGCCAAATGCTTTTCCGAGTTCAGCTACACGACCGCCTATTTGTCCCAATCCGATAACGCCAAACTCTTTTCCTTTAATTTCGGTCACGTTTAAATAGGTCTCTTCAGAAAAATCATATGCCTTTGCTTGGCGTTTGGCACGTTCAATTTCCCTCATGTATTCTAGTATTGCGCCAAAAGCAAACTCGGCTACGCTCTCATATGCGTAATCAAGAACATTACACACAGTTATACTCTTGGATGTCGCATATCTTGTGTCAATCCCGCCATAGCCGATCCCAACTATACCAATATATTTTAAGTTAGGAGCTTTGTCGATCATATCCTTATCAACTTCAGCCCCCAGCTTGACTAACAAGCAATCCGCATTTTTTAATTCCTTCTCAATGGCTAGCTCTTTCTCGAGGGCTAATTCTTTTTTATCGTAAGGGTTAACCTTTGGTAGTAAGACTTTTTTCTCGCAGATGCTATCGATCCGCTTCCAATAGGAATCATCCAACTCTTCGCCCCTGTAATCAATTAACAAGATCTTCTTGAATTTCATAACTTCCTCTGCCTTTTCATCATTCTTTGGATTGCCGTATTCATATGCGAAAAGTGATGACGGTAGATAAAACTCCTGCGGAGCTTCAACACAGTGAAATGACCTTAGGCCTAAACTCCATCCATACGCCCCTGCATCGCGGATAGCAATTACATCTCCAATCAAGGGGGGGGATATCTTGATTTTGCCGAAGCTATCCATTGACGAACAGGAAGGGCCGCATACTACGCAATCTTGACTCTGTTGATCCTTATCAGATTGAGTTCGAAGAACTTCAATTCTGTGAGGTGCCCTCGTAAGCATCGGGCGGGCGAAAGCGCCCATTCCACCATCGCAGATCACATATATTCGCCCAAACATCTCTTTCACATCCACAACCCGGGTTAAAAACACACCAGCATTACCCACTATATATCTTCCTGACTCAACAATTATCTTCATCCCAGGTTCGAGGTTGGCCGCCTCAATTTGTTGGCGAACTAACCTCGCACAAGTAGCTAAATCGAATTCATGTTCGCCATCTTGATACGGGATGCCAAAGCCGCCTCCGATATCAAGCACATCCATACGGATCGGTAGGATCTTGGTGAGCTTCATGGTGGCTTCGATCTGATGCTTTAATGACACGGCAAGTCTAGTTGGATTAAGGATTTGGCTCCCGGCATAGTACTGTGTGCCAATAATGGTTGTATGGGTGAGCGTTTCGAGCTGTGTCCTGGCCGCTACAAACGAATCTGCGTCTAGGCCAAAATGTGACTCCACGCCAACCATGTTTTCACTTTCCTCATATTCTAATTCTGGAGCATTTATTCTCAACAAAGACCCAATCTTACAATTCACTTCCCTAGCCGTTCTATCGATGAGTTCAAGTTGTCCAACGGACTCTGCGGTAATCATTCTGATGCCTGCGTCTATAGTGAATTTCACTTCTCTAGCAATCTTGCCGGGACCAGTAAATAGCATCTCATTGGCAGTGAATCCAGCCTCCAGAGCTACTTTGATTTCGCCTTCTGTAACAACCTCAGCTCCAAGGCCAAGCTGTGCCAACGCCGCACAGACCTCTCGGTTTGGATTTGCCTTAATGGAGTAATAGACAGAACAGTCCCTAAATGCGTCTTTCAGCCTCCGGGCGTTTTGTAGGATGATTCCACCGTCATACACATACACGGGTGTCGATAAGGAATTCGCGATCTTCAACAATTCGATGTTATCCATTTCTCATGAATCCTTAGTGCTACGAAATACTTCAATGACACTTCGCCCAGGTACGCTATACCAAGGATAATGCTCTGCCAAAACACTATCTATTCCCAGATTAATATATTCCTCGGCAAAGTTGCTACCTGTCTGGGCAAACATAACTAGGGGCTTGCTATATTGCTTCGCGGTTGCAACGATTTCATCCAATGTTGCCGTAGTAATGGTCATGCCAGTCGCTAGGATGATATCGCAGTCGTGAATCAGGCTTTGATTTAGTTTGCCATCTTGAACTTCTATCCCTGCAATTCTGCTTCCGATGATCCGCGAATCTAGATCGCTCAGGATAGTCATCATACCGCTATCCTGTAATCGCTTAACGACAGTTTGTACAATCCCAATCATCAGAACTGTGGGTTTGGAGATTGCAAGCCGATCTTTAATCAACTCGATCTCTGCACACACAATTTGGGCTCTCTGGATTGATTTGCCGACAGTATCACCATCAAGAATGTGCTCAGCAATCGGGGCCTTATGAGGTAATACGGAATAACAAGCATCCAATATTGCCACCTGCATGGCTCGATCATCGACTTCTTCTACTTGCCGACCATCGCTTGCAATCAATGAAGCAGGAATTGGAGCTAATTGCGAACCAACGCGAAAACTCGCGCCAAGCCTAGAAGTTGCGACTAGGCAACCTGATTCAGTGAAAATTCTTTCATTTGAGTTTGGCTGGCATTGCATCGTAAAATTCCAGATGCCACGAATTGTAAACTCATCAGACTGCATATCCGCGGTCTTACTTATAAGGGTTTTCTTCAAGTAGCATAAGATGTCAATCATACTGATTTCAACGCGAAGAGCTATTGGTCGCGGTACTTTTTTCAGACAGTCGTATTAGCTCTTCATAGGGAGTGACCGGGACCGGTTTGGTTCCCAATTCATAGTATGCCCGCTCGGCCCGAACCCGCTCCGGACAGGGCAGGAAGTATTTTGAACCGCTGTTTTTGTAGGTACATTTAAACCCTGCTGATTGTCTGACCTGCGTGAGCCTTTTGTAGATCGTAGCTACTGGCTCTTCCTTGACATTGCCGATTATTCTGTTATTTGAAAGGCATGAAATTCCTGTGTCGGTATACGGCACATTTCCAACATTGTCAATGCAAATCCCAATGGCATATGGGCAACCGTCAGCCTCTCCCTGTACTCCATAGCCGGGATATCCCATGATCCGTGTAAACTCACTGCATAGCCATGCATTTTCTTCAGATGAAATTTGATATTCCTCGTAATTTCTTAATGTCAGCATTCTTCCGGAAGCGATTATCAAATCAACAACTGGATACAATCTATTTTCTCGGCAATATTCCAGCAAGGCCGGGATGTACTTTACAGTTGATTTCGTTACGAGCGTCTGAATCCCAATTCGAGTGGTATTCTCGTCATCCGGTTGCTTATAGACCGCAAGGATATTTTGGAGACCCTCCCAAGCCTGCTCATATCCGCCGCTCAATCCAACAAGTTCGTCATGAACTTCTGGCTCCAAACAATTCAGCTTCACGACCGGCGAAACACCATTCTTATATAGTGTCTCGGCAACGTCGCGGGTGATTAAAGTGCCATTCGTGAATAATGCCTGAGCCATTCCCCATTCATGAATATATTCAGTAATAGGGAGATACTTCTCATCGAGAAGAGGCTCTCCCATCCCGGTAACTGAGGTTGTCACTGCCCCCAAGTCATAGCATTGTTTAAGAACATCTTTTAGTTCTTCCGTGGTCAACTCACCAGGATCTGCTTTGCCTCCACCAACAGCGCAATAAGTGCAGAGAAGGTTACAAATCTTACTGGTTGCGAAGTCCACATGTGGAATTTTGCCCTCGTTGTAAATGCTGACGGACCTGTCAAAATCGAAGTCCTCAAGGTGTAATGCTTTTCTTGCAGATGCCATTTTTACCTTCTTTTTCTGTCGTTAGATCAAATAATGGTTTGACCTTCTGTATTCTTTATTAACCTGGTTATTATTCGAATCTTCAGATTTGGTATGTTTTTCGCATCTCATTAGTATAGTATGAAATACAATCAATTTTAGTGTTTTTCACCCATTTATGACAAATTACGTATTGAATTATGACGATTGACACGCAAGCATATAAACCAAAAAAACCTTTGATTCCACTGGTTTACGCGGCGCTACAAGAGAATCGGGGCCATGCGCCGATAAAGAAATAGACAAGGCAAATCGCGTTGTTGCAATCCTTTTACTTGGCTCCTCCTGAGCGATACCGTTCGATCAGCGCCTGAGTGCGCGCATCGTGCGGTGAATTGAAAACACTTTCAGGCTCGCCCTGTTCAATGACTTCACCTTCCGCCATCACAGCCACGCGGTCGGCAACTTCACGCGCAAAGCCCATTTCGTGGGTCACCACCAGCATGGTTGTGCCTTCCTGAGCCAGTTTTTTCATCACGTTCAACACTTCGCCGATCAGTTCCGGGTCGAGCGCCGAGGTGGGTTCATCGAAAAGCATGACTTTCGGTTCCATCGCCAGCGCCCGCGCAATCGCCACCCTTTGTTTTTGCCCCCCCGAGAGACGGTTTGGATATTCATCTTTTTTGATAAGCAGGCCAACGCGGTCAAGATTCATCATGCCGATTTCAACCGCTTTGGCGCGCTCCATTTTTTTAACGGTAACCGGCCCTTCGATGACATTGTCCAATACCGACATGTGCGGGAATAAGTTGAACTCCTGGAATACCATGCCGGTTTTCAAACGGATCTCATGCACAAGCCTGCGGTATGCTCCACCTTTCCGACCGCCTGCTTCCACTACTAATTTATCCACCATGATTTTTCCGGCGGATGGCTCCTCCAAAAAGTTGATACAGCGCAGGAGCGTGCTTTTGCCCGACCCGCTTCGGCCAATGATGCAGACCACTTCGCGCGGCTGCACTTCAATTGTGATATCGCTCAAGACATGCAGCATGCCAAACCATTTATGCAAGCCGGATACTCGAATGATCGGTTCAGCGTTCATAGGCCTGCGCCATCCGTTTCTCCAGCCAGTTTTGAGCCCACGAGGAGATGATCGTCAATATCCAGTAGGCCGCTGCAGCCACCAGGAACATTTCCATATACTTGCTGTCACGCCGCGCATAGCGGCCCGCGATATAGGTGATCTCCCAAACGCCCATTACGGAAACCAGGGCGGAATCTTTTTGCATGGCAATGAATTGGTTGCCCACATCGGGGATGATGATGCGGATCGCCTGGGGCAGAATTATCCGTCTCATCACTTGCAAGGGTGTCATGCCGAGGGCAATCGCCGCCTCGCGCTGGCCATAGCCGATGGATTGCAGGCCGGCGCGAAAAATTTCCGTCATGTAGGCGCCATAGTTTAAACTCAGGGCAAGGATGCCTGCCGGAACGGCGTCTAAAATGAATATTTTGCCGATCGCCGGAAACCCCAGTTGGGTTATTTGCTCACCGATCTGCGGCAAGCCGAGATAGATCACATAGATTTGGATCAAAAGCGGCGTGCCCCGCACCAGCGATACATAAAATCCTGAGATGCCTTGTGCGATGGGATTGGAAGACAGCCGTGAGATGGAACCGAGCAGTGCCAGGATCGTTGCAATGGCGATGGACACCAGGGAAACATAAAGGGTGGTGCCTGCACCCTGCAGGATGACGTTGTAATGCGCCAGCATGTAACTCGGCGAAATGCGCAGCATCAACATCCCACCTGTTGCCAAGGCGATCAAGCCCACCCATACTGCGGTGACTTTGAGGCCTTGAATGAATCGGTTTCTTTTTTGAAGGGCGACCAGCCCCTCCCCCATGCTTTGGTGTGGATCGACCAGGGGCGGCGCCCCTGTAAAATTTTCAGTGGTCATGGTTTCTCGTATTCAGGTTTATGCTGTGCAGGTCATGTAATCGGTGTTTTGATTTCATAGGTGGGACGGGTTAAGAAAAGATGAGGAGTTGCCGCAACTCCTCATCTTTTTGTGAATATTTACTTTCCAAACTGCGAGGCGTCAAAGGTCGCGGCGGGGGCGGATAGATCGCTTCCCTCCCATTGAGTGCAAAGTTTCGTGAGAGTGCCGTCTTTATGCAATCCCGCGATGATTTGCGAGACTGCCGCGATCAACGAATGAGGATCCAGCTTCGAATTGCGGTCGAACGCCGGTGCAAGATACTCGATGTAGAGCGCGTCGCCCAGTTGTTTGAGCGGCTTGCCATTAGCGATTTCAGCCTGGCCGGTGGGTTGGGCCGTGATCACTGCATCGAGGCGAACGCCGTCACCAAGTTCAAGATCTGCCAGGGCGGTGCTATCCGTATCATAGCTCTTTATAGTTGCGTTCTTGACCACGAAGTTGATGGTCTCGCCCGGCACCACCAGCGAGCCATTCAGGAAACTCTCGTATGTGGTGGATGCACCTACGCCGATTTTCTTTCCGCCCAAATCAGAAGGCGTTTTGAAGGTGGTGTTGGTCTTGTAGACGAAGGCCGCGGCCGGGGTCGTATAATAGGGCTGAGAAAAATACAGGGCTTTGGCGCGTTCCGGTGTGATGGTCATCGAACCGACGCTGATATCCCAGCGGCCAGCCCAGTTTCCGGGGGTGATCAGCGCCCAATCAGGCGTGACAAAGCAGGGTTCCACGCCCAAGCCCTTGGCAATGGCTGCTGCGGTGTCAATATCGAAGCCCTCCAATTCACCCAGCGTCTTCTGGTCGGATGTGCATTTTGTACCCGGTGTGCGGGCCGGGCTGGCTTTCAACTCAGATTGAGGCGGATAAGCCGGATCGGTTGAGATGATCAAAGTGCCGCGCGCTTTGACTGCACTCAATAGATCCTTGGCTGACGAAGCACCACCGCCGCAAGCAGTAAGCAAGAAGGCGGCAATAATCACAACCGCCATAACGATATATAGCTTCTTCATGAGATTTCTCCTCCAATGAGAAATTTGTTTTAGATGAAATTTAATAAGAAAATAGGAAAGCGTTCGCGGATAAACACCTCCTTCCATTTGGCGTGTAACATATAAATGCAAGCATAGACCATCTTGGTGAATCCTGCAAGAGTTGGATAGATTAAATTTTTAATGATCCGGGCAGCGGCGATGGCTGAAAGGGAGGTGGTAAAATACCCCCAATTTGTTTTTACAGGAGTATCCCTTGCCCGTTGTATTTCCGTCCGCTGACTGGCTGAATCTTTTGGTAGATAAACTCAACAATGATGCTCATTACAACACCATTGCCCGGAATTGGGAAGGCGATCTTGTCTTTGATATTCAACCGTCAGGCGCGTTGACCCAGCCTCTGTTCATGTATATTGATCTCTGGCATGGAAAATGCCGGAACGTGGAATATGCTTCCGATCCTGCGAAGCATTCCAAGCCGACTTTTATCCTTCGCTCCCCCTATACCAGTTTCACTGCCATCCTGCAGGGCAAGCTCGATCCCATGACTGCCATGATGACCAGTAAATTGAAGGTGGAAGGCAGTCTGTCTTACATGATGCGCAACGTGCCTACGGTTTTGGATTTTGTGCGTTGTTGCCGCGAGATCACCACCGAGATACTTTAGATCTGACATTTGTGAGGCAGCGTGGGTCGCGGACGAAGGGTTCGAGACCAGGCGACCGAAGCAATCTACGAATTCATATGCAGCCTATTCTAAAAATTGACCTTTCTAACGGTAAATCTGAAGCCTATCAAATTCCAGAAGAGTGGGAAAGAAACTTTCTTGGCGGCGCGTCGCTGGCGGCGCGCTTGCTTTACCCATATCTCACCAAGGAGCTAGATCCGTTTTCGCCCGAAGCGCCGCTGTTGTTTCTCAACGGTCCGCTGACCGGGACCTCAGGCCCGACGGTCGGGCGCTTCGTGGTTTGCGGAAAAGGTCCCGCCACCGGCTTGTGGGCCGAATCGAATTGCGGCGGTTTCTGGGGGCCTGAACTGCGCTTTGCCGGTTACGATGGTTTATGGTTGACGGGAAAGGCCGAAGAACCGGTCTATCTTTGGATCGAAGATGGCCGTCTCGAGATCCGAAAAGCTGTGCATTTGTGGGGCAGGGATACTTATGAAACACAGGATTTGGTCAAGCAGGAGATCAATCGTACCGGCGTGCGCGTTGCAGCCATCGGTCCTGCCGCGGAGCATGGGATTTTATTCGCAGGGATATATTGCGATCACGGTCGCACCGCCGGGCGGACCGGCTTGGGCGCCGTGATGGCTTCCAAGAATCTCAAGGCGATTGCAGTACGCGGAAAACAAATTTTGCCGCTCGTTCACTCCGGACGCTACGCGGCTCTGCGTTCCGAATCCAACCGCGCTCTGAAACAGGATAATGAGGCGCGCGTCATGCACGAATTGGGCACAGCGGGAGCCGCAAATTTCGCTGAGTATCTCGGCGCCATGCCTGCCAAATATTATCATCAGGGCGGATTCGAAACCGTGGATAAAATCTCCGGTTCCACCATGGCCGAGACCATCCTATATGGTCAAAGCGCCTGCCACGCCTGTGTCATCGCTTGTGGCCGCGTGGTCAAGCTCGAAGATGGCGCCAGGCGCAAAGGTCCCGAATATGAAACGATTGTATCTTTTGGGCCGAACTTGTTGATTGATGATTTGAGCGAGATCACCCGCCTCGGTGAAATGTGTGATCGTTACGGCATGGATACTATCAGCACCGGTAACACCATTGGTCTTGCGTTTTACTTGTTTGAAAAAGGATTGATCACTTTGCAGGATACCGGCGGTCTTGAATTAAAGTGGGGGAATGTGGACGTGGTCCGCCGGTTGGTGAAAATGACCGCCTATCGTGAAGGACTTGGAAATCTCATCGCGCAGGGTTCGCGCCGCCTGGGAAAATATTTTGGAGCCGAAGAGGAAGCGGTACAGGTCAACGGACTTGAAGTTGCCTACCACGATCCGCGCGATGTCTCAGGGATGGCCTTGGCGTATGCCACCTCGCCGCGCGGCGCCTGTCATAACCAGTCGGATTACTTCTTTGTGGATTGGGGTCACACTATCCCTGAGATTGGCATTGAATATTTCCCGCGCCAAGTTGAGGCGGAGAAGTCTGCCAATGTGGCTCGTCACCAAAACTGGCGCACTGTATACAATGCCATGGTCATGTGCATCTTTGCCAACGTTGCCCCGCAGATGCAAGTGGACTTGATCAACGCCGCCTGCGGCTACGATTGGACGGTTGGAGAGATGATGAAGGCTGGCGAGCGCGGCTGGAACATGAAGCGCGCGGTCAACAACCGCCTGGGCTTGACCGCCGCGAACGATAAACTCCCCAAGGCCTTGCTCGAACCGCTTCCGACCGGCGGTACGGAAGGTTTTGTCCCCGATATTCAGGGAATGTTGTCCGCCTATTATGCAGCGCGCGGCTGGGATGAAAAGACCGGTTACCCCACCAAGGAAAAACTTCTAGCACTTGGCCTCGTGGATGTCGCCAAAGATTTGTGGGGATAATTTCTGGCAGATTATTGCTCGGAAAAGAATCACAAACAACCCGCAAGGAACACAATTCTTGCAGGTTGCTGAGAATAAAATGGTTTAAAGGAAATTTACTTCTTGCTGTAGGCTGCCAGGAACAGGGCGTAGGTTACCAGCAGGTAGGCCAGGGTTCGGATGATGATAAGCTCGATATTCAGCGTGGTGTTCAGACTGAGCAGCGTTGCCAGATGTGAAAGGCCGAACAGACCAAAGGCTGTTCCCACGTATAACGTTACCCGGCTCTTCGAGCGCTGGTAGCTAATGATGCCAAAGACCAGAATGACAATACAGAGAACCAAGTTTACAAAAGTCAGGGTATCCCAATTGAATTGCATGATTTGTCTCCTTTGTTGTCGAGTTGTCTGTAACCATACGATTGTATGCGGGAACTCTTTTGCATTCAAGTAGATTAACGGTATGTTTGGTTAGGTTTGTTCAGCTTACTTTTTAACCCGGAATTACTCGGTCCACACCGGGTCGCTTACAAATGTCATGATCATTTCCCGTTTTCTCTTCTCAGGCATCCATGACATATGGATGCCATTGAGCACCAATTGCTTGATCTCTGCCCGCACGAATCCTTTCTTTTCCGCCAATAATCCATATTCCTCTGCCAATGAATTGCCGAACATCATCGGATCGTCTGTGTTGATGTTCAAAATCACCCCTCGCTCAAAGAACTGCCTCACTGGATGTTCAGCATAGGATTTCACCACACCCGTTCTTACATTGGATAGGGGACACATCTCGATCGGTATGCCATGCTCCACGAGATAATCCATCAGCTCGTCATCCTCCACGGCTCTTGTCCCGTGTCCAATTCGGTCCACTTGCAGATGGTGGATGGCTCCCCAAACGCTTTCCGGCCCTGCGGCCTCACCGGCATGTGCACTTGTGTGAAACCCCTTTTGGCGGGCCATGGTAAAAACCTCTTTAAACGGCTCCGGTGGATAATCGTGCTCTGAACCTCCGATTCCCACTCCTATTACCCCCAATTGTTTTACCTCATTGACTTCCTCCAGTGTGATCTTTGCTCTTTCCGGCCCGTAATTGCGTACCAGATCTGCGACCAGCCCAATTTCAATATCCTTGACTCGTTCAAGCCCTTTCCGGATGGCTTCTGTGATCTGCTGCGTCTTTAAACCCTGCTGGCTAAAATCGGGGGGTGAATAGAATACTTCGGCATAACGGATAGCCTGGCTTGCAAGGTCGCGGGCCGTCATCTCTGCAATAAAAGTGAAATCATCATAATCTCGCAGGAACTGATTTTTCCACATCCAGGTTTCGATAAAGTGTGGAAAGTCTTTGTATTCAAACCGTTGTTCGAGGTCCTTCCTGTTGGCTACCTTCCCGCCGTATTTCTGGACGAGTTCCCATAATGCGTCGAGTGGAATTGCGCCTTCCAAGTGCACGTGAAGTTCCACCTTGGGAAGTCGCTTGAACCATGTGGATTTCATCTCTTGATTCATAACTTTGGCAAAATGCCTCCCGTTGCTTGCATATATTCCCGATATGGGTTGTCAAACTTTTCCAACATCATCTTTTCTTCCGCGTTCTTGCGCAGGAGATAAAAGGGAAGGAATAAGATCTGGCTGGCCGGCCCGGCGATCCGATTTTGGATGAGCATAAGTTGCGCGATAGCCCACACCCATTGGCTCGCATACATCGGGTGGCGGATGAAGCGGTAAATCCCATTTGTGATGAGAGTATGACCCTCATAGAGTTCAAGTGAAGGCGACCAGTTGGCTTTTAGATCCACATGCGCCCGCCAAAAGATCAGCAGGGAGACAATGAGGATGAATACGCCAGCCCACCCCAGCCATACAGGCAGGCTGTAATTTGCAAACGCCAGCCAATTTGTGAAAGTGTAAATCAGCGGAAGAATTCCAGCCGCAATGGTTAAAAGGACCGGCAGGATGTTTTCAAGGTGCGAACCATGCTGCTCTGTTTTGTTTCTGGATCTCGCGCTGATCGCAAATGGGCCGCGGATGATGACCTGCATGACCGTCCCGACCCAAAACACTATTTTGAACACAAGCATTTTTCCTCTTCGTTCCTTTTCATTTTACTTCTTTGATTTTACCTCAGCCCTCTTCAAATTTTCGGCCACCCTGAATTTCACGATCTTGCTGATCAATTTCAATGGCAAGGATTTGTCTATTGGAAATCTTACTGTACCTTTTGCGCCTTCATAAATTGACAATTCCTTTTTAAATGCTTGGATGCCACTTGAGGTGGGATAAAATCCGATATGGTTTTTGAATGCCGCAAAATGCACTAAATTGCCCTTCAAATAAAACGTGGGGATTTGATAGCTGATTATTTCGGTGGCCTCAGGCGCCGCTGCCCTGATGGTCGCCCGCATCTCCTTCAGTTTCTTTTGTACGTCTTCAGGGCAATTCACAATATACTCATCAATTGTAACTGCTCAGCTTGGCATTGAGACGAAAGGAGGCAAGTAAGGGGTACCGGCAAAAGCCAGACGTAAAGCATCCAGAACCTGTTGTCCATTTTTGCGAGCAGTGGAGAGATAGCCACGA
>Ga0182027_10004771_pt1 | contig 20853 bp, 21 predicted proteins | sample 712E1DmetaG_FD_121300 | JGI IMG/M metagenome (GOLD analysis project Ga0182027, IMG submission 121300) | Permafrost microbial communities from Stordalen Mire, Sweden - 712E1D metaG (Illumina Assembly) | ecosystem: Environmental > Terrestrial > Soil > Wetlands > Permafrost | place: Sweden...
CGTTATCCGAAATAGTCAGGCTACTATTCTGCACACTATTATACACCTATATATTGGTTTCGTCAATAGCTCAAAACCTAGAGTTAAAGGCCTTTTCAAGTCCAGTTTTCCACCACTTGGGGTCGCCTGTGGGACAAGTTCAGAACTACGGATTGGCACGAAATTAAGAGTGAACTTGAGTATAGTGGCATATTGAGCCTTTTTCCGAAACTCGCTATTCCGAAATAATTCGATAAATCTTACCTACCCTTCCTAAGACCTTCTATCCTTAATGCCGCCGCTTCAGCTACAGCGCTAGCTATACCACCCAAGTTCGTATGTATAGCCTGATTAGGAATATGAATAGTGTCATAACCCAAGTCATCAGAATAATGCTCACGCTTCAAATCACTAAGTATCTGATATGGGTCGGTAAGATGCTGACTTCCATCTACCTCAATATTCATTCTTGCATCAGGAATGCTCAAATCTATATGCTTATGGCCATCATCAACTTCAGCCAACACACGCAAGCCTAATTTTTCTAAGGCTGTTTTCAAATCTTGTGCTTCTAGTGTCGGTTTTTTATACATAATCTAAACTATTGACGGTTTTGTATCTGGGTCAAAAAAATGTATTTTATAATCAAATAATTTTGGGAGTGTTAAACTAGCCCAACTCAACGGAATACCTTTATTTTTAGTAGTTATATGAGCAACGACACTTGAGCGTTCAACCGACACTGAATCGGAGTTAATCGTTGAACTAACAGCACCCGTTAATAAATCAGCTATCTGCATTGCGCCCAATAGATGCGATGTTCCCTGACTACAAAACTCTAGTTTCTGCTTAAATCTTGGGTCTTTTTCTGCTATTTTTCTTATTTCTCTCGCCTCTGTGTCACCCAAATTACCATCATTATCGAAAATTACATATAATGGCTCATTTATACCAGCGTTCTGCATTTTCCAAGTAACAGTTCGAATTAAGACAAAGGCTGCACGATATTTATCTGTACCACCTCGCCTATAACAAATTGAGTGAAAGGTAATTTTCTTGTTATCAAAAAACAAATTAATAAACTCACAATATCTTTTATAATACTGGTCTATTCTATTCCATTTTATTTCACCAAAAAGTTTGTGCTTTATTCTGAGTTTTACAAACTCACATTCTAAGCTAGGCAAATCGTCATCTGAAAGTAAAACCCCTCCTAGAACCATCTTTTGATGCTCTTCACTCTCATCCAAGATTAAGAACATTCCTTTTATTACGCAGATAACATTGCGCCTAATTTGTTGAATATCTTATATTCATCCTTATAAGGCTTTTTTGCCAAATCTCTTTTGGTCAATATCATCAGTCTAGAAACTTGTGCCTCTATCAAAGAAGAAAGATACTCAGCCTCTTTTTTTGTAATAGCCAGCGTAACGTTTTTGGAAACTGTTTTCATATACACATATTACCAGATATAGATGTTGAAAACTACTGTAAACTAAAGTAAAGTAAGGCGCATGAAGCTTGATTTAGACATACATAAATTGTCGACTAAGTATCATTACAACAGCGAACGCTTGTCGGAAAACAAGTATATTGATGACCATTCCTTATTTTTATATCAACTATTGAAACACGGCAGATTTTCTGACGGTAGTCCTGAAACGAATTTCTTTTATTTTAAGCCCTTTGAATGGACATCCATTGACTTCATCGCTTTCCTGCTATCGGTAAGCAAAGAATTCGACTTGGAAATAAAAGGTGTACGGACGAACTTCTCGGCTATCAAAGAGGATTATGAGGTCTCTTATGACCCGAGGCTTGCACCACAAGTTGAGATAGTTAAAAGGGATACAAAGAAAAATCCGACTACAAAAAGACTTACCATGTCGCCTAAGGAGTATGCTGATATATTTGATATTGCTTATACATATGGGGGTGCTTATAAGTGGATACTTGATAACCTAAAAAATGCTGATAACTCAGAGGAAACCAAACTTTTTGAAAGATTTTATACCAACACTGCTACAGCGGAAGACCTTGAAAGGGCTATGATATATGCTACTCGGACAACTGCTATTAATGAAGAGCCTGATAGCAGGATTTCTATGTCAAAAGAGTTGTTTGGAAAAATCATTGATTGGACGAGTTTTGCTATTGATATTACGGCAAGCCAGAAAGAAAAGATTTGCATCGATGTGGAGAACTACATGAACGCTTTTATGCAGGAAAATCTTCAACGGAACTCTATGACCAAAAGGATTGCCAATACTTCAGTCAGCCAGTCACGAAACGTATTTACCTTTAAAAAACACTGCCAATTATTTCGAGAATATCTTCAAAAAATGAGTGACGACTTTGGTAATACTGTAACTATAGTCAATACATTTGAGGACGGATTTCCCAATGAATCTTCTGACAATAATGAATTAGTTAGACTTCGATATGAGAACAGAAACTTTCTTTTCATGCATATTCTGTTTGTTTTCGAAAAGCTAGGCTTAATAAAAATCCTTTCACTCGGCAATAACTGGGATTACCACGGAGATAGATTGATAACATACCAGTCTAAGATAAAGATTTTGGAGGCTTTTTTCAATGAGGAAGCAACGAAGAAACTTACCTTTGATGCTGATAAATCAAGATTTTATGTGCAAGGCAAGGAGATAAAACTTTTGAAGTTTAAGGATGAGTACCATACCTTGAAAGTGATGTTTGAGAATGCGGACGAATTAGCAAAAGAATGGTTTTTTTCCGAAATTGCAGAGCACATTGATGAGTCCAAAATGGATGATAAAAAATACTACAACGCTGTCTACCAAATAGGTCTAAAACTAGAAAAGAAAGGCATAAAAGATTTCTTCATCAGGACAAAACAATCAGTAAAAATAAGCTCCAAATACCTGTCTTAGAATTGCCTTAAGTCAACTCAAGACGGCATACATATAATCTATTCCTGCAACCTACAGGTTGTTTCCATGCAGGAAAATACCAAAGAACAAAGACAGAATGGCTTCAGATTAGAGAACTTACCTATTGAAGAGGGTCGTAATTTTGTTAATGCTTTCGCTTGGCTTATTAAGCAAGACAAGAAGCAAAATCCTGCACTTTATCAGATAAAAAAACAAAGCAATGATTGATACAGTATGTCTTTTGATACCGAAAGCAAAGATAACTACACTTGATATGACAGGCTACGGCGTGCCTCGCTGGGACTTGTACTCAAAGACCGAACAGTACGACAAGTACATAAAAAATCCATCAAAAAGGGACTTGGATAGCGGTCTGTACTTCCCTCGGCTCACTGGATACAGGCGCAAGAGCTTCATCAAAGATGCGAATGTCCGTATAGAGTTTTCCGCCTCAAAGCTCGTATTCCTGAATAACTTGGACGAACTTGAAGAAAAGGATTTTCCGAGAGCAATTGAGACATTGCATAACCGATTGAGGACTATGGGCATAGTGATAGCTCACGAAGTCCTTCAAAACGCATCAGTAAGCTCGGTGCATTTCTCAAAGAATATACAGCTTGAAGACGGCTATACTGCTAGCCATCTGATTTCAGAGATGAACAAGGTGAACTTACGAAAAACCTTTGATTTCGCTCGCTCTCGTTACATCAATGATGGGCAGAGCCTCTATGCGCATACGACCTCGCACCAGTTAGTCATTTATGACAAAGTGGCCGACTTGAACAAGGATAAAAAACGAGCCATAGACAAGGTACAAACGCCCTATCAACACAGCCTGTTCGCAGAGCTAAAAAAAGAGCCTGAAATAATTGAGATTATACGCTTTGAAGTCCGCCTAAACCTCAAACAAAAAATGAACAGTGTAATTGAGAAGCTTGGATATGCAAAAAATCCCACTTTTCGAGATGTCTTCAGTAAAGAAATGAGCAGAAAGGTACTTACTGAATACTGGAAAACTCTGATTAAGGAAAGAAATCTTGGTCTATTCTCAATCTCGTTGAGTTTGAAAGACATCCTACGGACTATCTATCTTGCGAACAGAAAAATAAAACCGAACCGAGCCATATACCTCGTGGGACTATTTATGCTCGGTAAGGACGAGAACGGTATGAGAGAATTGAGGTCAATCGTCTCCAAGAAATCAAATGAGCGTACATGGTATCGTATTGCGAAAGACATGCAGGAAGCAAGTGAGCTGATTACCAAGAACAAATTGAGGGATTGGGTAACGCAGATAGATAAAAAATTTGAGGAATATAAGCCATTTAAGCGTAGTGAGAAGATGTCCACTTAAGCTAAGTTGCGATGTAAAGCAGTGTAAAGTATAATATATGTATGGAAAACGAAACATCAAAGAACAATACCAAGAACTCATCAGGTAGGTTCAAATTGAATCCTAAGATTAAAGTCCCTACAAAGGACTACGGTGAAGCTACGGTTGATGCTCTGAAAAGAGCGAGTATTGAGAGTATTGCTAAACAGGAAAGATACGAGAAAATATATAAGTTGGAGCGTGAAAAATGGTCGCATGGTATGGGTAGTAAGCTACGCTCAGAAATACCAGAAGATTTACATGAAACATTAGATGCTTGCATTGCAAAATCACAAATTGTTGCCCGTGAAGCTTGTCAAACACCTGAATTAACTGAGGCATACCTTAAAATAAAAAATGAACGATAATAAATTTTACAAAGCAGAAGACCTTGCAAAAGTCCTTCAAGTAAACATTATGACGATTTACCGATACATCAAGGCTGGTCGTCTAAAAGCATACAAGATAGGTCGTGAGTTTCGGATAGACAGAAAGGAGTTCCAATCTTTTCTGAACAAGGTTAGCACCAAAAAATAGTATGGCTGGATTATTCAAGAACAAAATCATAAAGGAAAAAATCGAGAGGTATGAAATACCTGATTTTGAGCAGAAGATTTCGCTTGTCCAGCAATGGTCAGAGGCTTATAAGAACGGTGAACTTCAGAAGAAAAACGAAACTCAATGTGAACAGGCTTTCAATCAAGATTTCTTCATACACATCCTCGGTTATTCTGCCTTCCCAAAGGACAACTACACTATTCAACCAAAAGACAATGTAGAGAGCGGAGGCGGTCAAATGCCAGATGCGACACTCGGGTACTTCAACAAGGACGGCAAGCGTGTAGTGGCAGTCGTTGAAATCAAAGATGTTAACACTTCCCTTGATAAGTCCCAGTACCGTGAAGGCAATCTAAGCCCGATACAACAAGCTTTCAAGTATAAGCCTCAATATAAAGAATGCGGCTTCGTTATCGCTACTAACTTCTTTGAGCTACGACTATTTCGAGACAACCAGCTTGATTACGAAAAATTCACTCTCACAGACCTTGTAGACCCAAAAGATGACTACTTCAATTTTCGTAAGTTCTTTTTCCTGCTCAATGTAAAGAACTTTGTCACAGAAAAGGGACAGACTGAAACTGAACTGCTCCTTTCAGCTATACGCATCGAGCAAGAAAAAATCACGAATCGTTTTTACGCCCAATATAAAGGCCTTCGTGAAAGCCTAATAACCGACATCGTATCAAATAACAAAGACCTCAAGCGAGTTGATTTTTATCCTTACATTGTTGAAAAGGCACAGAAAATCGTAGACCGAGTAGTCTTTATCTGCTTCTTTGAAGACTGTGGACTGTTACCTGAGAACAGATTGGCTGAAGTGGTTGAGTACGCACAAAGTGGCAAGCTAAGTGAGCCTATATGGGAAACACTCAAAAAGTTCTTTAGGGCGGTAGACGAAGGAAGTGAAAAGCTGGGCGTTCCGAATGGATACAACGGTGAATTGTTCAAGCCGGACAATGACCTTAACGAACTAAAGATTAGTGATGCTATCTGCAAGCGTTTCGTAGAACTTACAAAGTTTGATTTTCAAGAAGACCTCTCGGTAAATATCCTCGGTCATATTTTTGAGCAATCAATCACAGACCTAGAAAGACTAAAACAGTACTCGCAAGGAAGCGAAGTTGCTACCGACAAGAAAGACACGAAGCGAAAGAAGGATGGTATTTTCTACACGCCCGAATACATCGTTGACTACATCGTTAAAAACTCTCTCGGTAAATATCTGCATGAAAAAGAACAAGAGATTTTGCAGAAGTTCAACCTTGATGACAAAAGGACAAAAGAAGCGGGTTACAACAAGAAGCTCATTCAAGCGTACTCGGAATACAGCCAATTCTTGCGAGCCGTGAAGGTGCTTGACCCTGCCTGTGGCTCAGGGGCTTTTCTCGTAAAAGTCTTTGACTACCTACTCGCCGAACATAAGCGGGTGTTCAGGGTCGTGCATGAAGCTGAGGGGTTGGGCAATACCACCACCCTTCTTTCCGAAGAAAGCTACATCAAGCCGATTTTGGAAAATAACATCTACGGCGTAGACCTCAATCCCGAAAGCGTTGAAATTACAAAGCTATCACTATGGCTCAAGTCCGCTCAAAAGGGTCAAAAGCTCATTACGCTAAAAGGAAACATAAAATGCGGTAATAGCTTGATAGATGACCCGAAGGTTGCAGGTGAAAGAGCCTTTAACTGGTCTACTGAATTCACACCGATATTAAACGCAGGAGGCTTTGATGTGGTAGTGGGCAATCCACCTTACGTGGACTCAGAGTCAATGGTAAAAAATGACCCTCTTGGTAGAAAATATATTTCTGAAAATTATAAATCTGCCATAGGAAATTGGGACTTGTATATTCCCTTCATTGAGAAATCACTCAATCTGCTTAAATTAGGAGGTGTTTCATCCATGATTGTTCCAAATAAGTGGCTCTCGATGGATTATGGATTAGCACTAAGAGAACTCATTTACTCAAATTTATACTCACTCTCAGACCTCTCTGCATTAAAGGTCTTTGAAGACGCCAACCTTACATCGGTAATCTTTTCCCTAAGAAATGCTCCTGTATCTGATTTGATTTCAACGAAATTTATCAGCAGTTCTGAGTCAGAAGATAGTATGATTTCCAAAAAAGAGCTAAAAAATGACAGCTGGGGTGCAATATTCATGGAAGGGAGAGAGCTATTAAATACCATAGAAAAAAATAGTCTTCCATTAAAGAACTTCGTTGATGTTGCTGGTGCATTTACGACATCTGAGGCCTACGAACTTGTTAGCTTAATTAAAGATTTGAACGTAGGGAATGACAACGGCTACCTAAAATTCATCAACACTGGCACAATTGAAAAGTACTATAGTCTTTGGGGCATTGAACCTACAGTTTATCTAAAAAATAAATTCCTGTTTCCTGTTATCAAAAAGACTGACCTGAAAGAGAAGTTCCCAAGACGTTTTAGTAGATTTGATAACTCCAAAATCATCGTTGCAGGGATAAGACATTTTGAATGTGTTCTTGATGACCAAATTGAAATGGTTGCTGGAAAATCGACGACTGTCATAAATAATATAAAAGAACCGTTAGACCAGTTCACTCTGACAGGCATCCTTAATTCGAAATTGATGACCTTTTATCTGAAAAACAAATACTCTACCTCTGGCATGGGAGGAGGTGTCAACTTTTCACCCGATATGATTAGAGCAATACCGATAATTGCCGAAAACATAAGTGACGAACTTAGGGCTGGTATTAAAGAACTATACTTCGAATTGAAGCAGGAAATTAAAGATAAAATCAAACAAGAAGAGAAACTGAAACAAATACTGAGTCTTGAACTCGGGATATGCCTGCCCCCGAAACATTTGAAAGACTTGGTTGGGTTGGATAGAGATATTCTCAGTAAATACGTTACAAAAAAGGTTAGTATGGAAGATAGGCTCAAGATGTTCAGCTTGATAATCGAAGAGAAGGATAAATTGAAACTACTACTTGAAAAGGTCAACGATACTACAACCAAGATAGACTCTATCGTCTATAGCATCTATGGAATTAGTTCCTCCTCTGATAAAGAGGCCATGAATAACTTTAAATCTGTATGAAAGCCGTAATCCTTGCCAGAGTATCAACAGAAGAACAAAAAGAGGCTGGCAATTCGCTACCTGCCCAAGTAGACCGCCTTCACGCCTATGTGAAGCGAAAGCCTGAACTGAAGTTTGATTGCGAATACATCTTTGATGAAAGTGCTTATAAAGACACTCGCAAGGAGTTTGATAAGGTTGTTGATTACCTCGTTGCTCAAAAAGAAACGACTGCCCTTTGTTGCGACAAGGTTGACCGCCTGAGCCGTGATTTCTTGGTCGGATTACCGACGCTTGAAAAGCTACGCCGTGAAGGAAAAATAGAGCTTCACTTTCCTTCTGATAACCTCATACTCAAACAAAACTCTCCTGCCACAGACCTATTTCACTTTAATATCGCCGTCAGTCTCGCTCAATACTACTCAAACTCTATCAGCGACAATGTGAAGCGTTCGTACGAAAAGATGCGCCGTGAAGGAATATGGACAAGCAAGACCCCTCTCGGATACATTCGTACAACCAATGAGAAGAATGAAAAGACGATTATCCCAGACCCTGAACGTTCGCACATCGTCATCAGGCTGTTTGAGCTCTACGCCACTGGTAATCACTCGCTTGAAACATTACGAACCGAAGGCGTAAAAATGGGGCTACGCAGTGTCGGCGGTCTGAAACCACCCCGAAGCTGTTTTGAGAATATCATCAAAAATCCATTCTATTGCGGTACTGCCATGTCAGACAAGTACCCTTCGTACACCCATAAGTACGAGCGGCTGATTACCAAAGAGCTTTGGGAAAAGTGCCAAGAAGTCAGAGAGAAGAAGCGTACCAATCGTCCTAAGTTTGTCGGTAAAGAGTTCGTCTTCAGTGGATTGCTTCACTGTGAAAATTGCGGTTGCTTGTATACAGCTGAAATGCACAAAAAGAAAAGCGGTCTTGTCTTTATCCATTATTCCTGCACAAATGCCAAAGGTACATGCAAACGAGTATATGTATCAGAAAACGAGTTACTGAAGCGCATATACGCCATTCTGGAGCGTTTTGAGAGCATCAAGCAGAAAGACCAAGAGTACCTCGTCCAAGAGCTTAGAAAGACCACAGAGGCCGAGGTAGCCTTCCACAAGACCCAAGTGAACCGCATACGCATAGAAAGCGATAGGTTCAAGCAAAAGAACGACAACCTTCTCGAAGCATTTTTGGACAAGAGTATTACTAAGGACATCTATGACAAAAAGCATCAGGAATACTACGACAAGCTACAACTCCTTGCCATTGAACTTGAAGAACATCAGAAAGCAGACTTTGACTACCAAACCACTGTGGCTTCTGTGTTCTCTGTAGCTCGCAGGGCAAAAGAAATCTTTGAGAGTTCTGAACCCAAAGAAAAACGTGTATTTTTGAACTACTTGCTTCAGAACCCGACCATAAAGGCAAAAGAGCCAACGTTTACATTGCGTTCTCCTTTTAATCTGGTCTTAGAACTGACTAGCAGTCCTGTAAGGGGTCGCTATCCAAACTTTATTATAAGTATACTAGAGGATCGAGATTATATGGAATCGCTGTATAGTAAATATTTGGGGATCAAAGCAGAACTGACACACAGGGTGTGATTTGGTTTATTGATTACACAATCATCATGATATGAGTATGTATATCTATGTTAGTAACAAATGAAATTTGATTTGGATTACTTTTCGGTTCTTTTTCGGTATAATATACTTATGTTAACAAAAAGACAAAAAGAAATATTAGATTTTGTAAAGATCTACGATAATAAGAAGGGGTATGCTCCGTCCTTAAAAGAAATTAAAGGCCATTTTAAGCTCTCGTCTGAATCGACTATACATGAACAATTAACAACTCTTGAAAGTAAGGGCTATTTGGAAAGAGAAAAGAATCAACCTAGGGGCATTAAGGTTGTGGCAGATACTAAGAAAAATGAGGAAGAGGATATAAATGTTGTCGAAGAGCTGGTCAAGATAATTCCGGCAAAAAAGAAGAGACTTTTAGTTAACAAACTTAACGACCTTACAGCCTCAGAGTGGATCCCGGAGACAATTTCAGTATACGTACAAAAAGGCCTTGGAGCTGGACATGAGGAAGCGAAAATTGAAAGACAACATCCGGCCCCCTATTCATTCCAAGATGTTGGCAGATTAATTAGGTTTTTTACGAAAAAGGATAATGTTGTGCTTGATCCATTTAATGGTGTCGGATCTACCCTAAAAGCTTGCGCAGTAAACAATCGTAAAGGTATCGGTATTGAGATTGTAAAAAAATATGTTGATTTGACCAAGGAGAGACTGTCTCTTGAATTAAAAACTGATCTACCTGATCAAATACAGAGGGATCAAAAAGTTATCTTTGGTGACGCATTAAAAGAAATCAAAAAAATGAAGGGTGACTCGATTGATTTTATAGTTACCAGTCCACCATATTGGAATATACTCAAAAAAGCAGACCATAAGGTTAAACAGGAACGGATTTCAAAAAATTTAGACACGAAATATAGTAATCTTGCTAAGGATCTCGGAAATATTGATGATTATAATGAATTCTTAGACATTCTGTCTACTTTTTTCAATGATTGTTCTCGTCTTTTAAAGCCTCAAAAATATCTATGCGTTGTTGTGAGTGATTTTAGAAACAGGGATAAATATTATATGTTCCATTCAGATCTAGCTCAGAAGCTTGAAGCTGGTAATTTCGCGCTAAAAGGTATTACAGTGCTATATCAAAGGCACAAAAAAATATTCCCTTATGGATATCCATACTCTTATGTTCCTAACATCCATCACCAATACATTCTAATTCTTCAGAACAAGAAACCTGTTACAGATACAACTACTAATGACAAAAAATAAAATTCATAAAGGCAATACGCTGAAACTTATTAAAAACATCGAAAACGATTCGATTGACCTCATTATTGCTGACCCACCATATGGTATTGAGATGGATTTTGGAGGTAAGGAAAAATGGGGCCTAAACAAACATGCACAATGGATGTCTTGGATGAAAGAATGGCTAAAGGAAGCTTATCGAGTTTTAAAACCAGGTGGATCAATTTTTTTATATGGAATCCATCATAATATTGGATATGTACAATGCTATCTTTATGATCTGGGACTGACTTATGGACGCCAATTTATTTGGCATTATAAGAATAATTGGTCTGGTTATACCAAAGTCCCACCAGGAAATTACGAGCCACTATTGTGGTTCTATAAAGGTAAGAACTTTACCTATCACCAGATTCGAGAGCCTTATGAAAGCATCGACCGTCTAAAATATAAAATCACTAAGAACGGAAAACAGTGGACGCCAAATCCAAAAGGTAAACATGCTGGTGATGTGTGGTATATACCTGTTTTAGCAGGTAGACGTTTTGCAAATGAAAGAGTTGAGCATCCTACTCAAAAACCATTAGCGATTTGTGATCGTATCGTTAAACATTTTTCGAACGAAAAGGATGTAGTACTTGTCCCGTTTGCAGGTTCTGGTAGTGAATGTGTCAGTGCAAAAAATAACGGTAGAGATTTTATCGGATTTGAACTTAATCCAAAATATATAAAAATCGCAAACCTGCGTCTAAATAAAGTTTAGGGCTCCTCGCGCTCAACCTCCTCAAGGTGATAGCGTATGTTTAAAAGGCCTAACTCATGATCTATTTGATTTAGGATTTTTGGATCAGATGTATTATGTTCAAATAACACCCTGATCATTGCAGGTGTTACAACGCCATGATTTTTCGTAAAGAAGTCAACTAAACTCTGGGTTGAGTAAGTTATTGATGATGATTTTAGTATGATGTACTGTAAAATAACATCATTCAATAAAAGTACAGGCTGTCCCTCGTTTGCCCACTTTTTTTCTTCTCTTATGGCATTATCTGATATTCTTCGACCTATTGCTATTGCAATCCTAGAAAGTTTCTTATCATCATTAGTCTTGTCTGCAACTTGTATTTTTGCATCAACTGCTTGGCGAATTGCCTTTGTAGATAGTGTACCCCGATTCTCTCGCGGGCTTTTTGCTTCAACACCACCAATGAACGGGTTAAGAATGCTGACATCTGCACGAGAAAGCATTCCTCCCGATCCAGAATATAGCGCTTCCATTCCCAAATGACGAAAAGCATTGCGAATCCATGTATAATACTGGTCTTTTTCCCAAATGTCTGACTTAACAACAAAGAAGTTCAGTAGAGACCCAATATTATCTTCAATGAACTTCGTAAGACTGCTGTCTTTCAGTCGTAGAAGTACCAGTAGATCTAATGCATCAGTTTTTTGATCAACAAACAGTTTTCCATCTACGAGATATATCGAGTTTGTTGGAGACACACGCCCTGAGAATCGATCTGTTCCACCGAATACTTCATCCATACCTGGATACCTTAATGCCACCTCAAGATCTCGAGTAGGACGGGCAGGAATAATATAACGCTTATGTTCATCCATCTGTAGATAAGGTGCCAGATCTCTTAGCTCGGTTGTTAGAACATTTACATCTTCGCTTTTTTCAACGATCTTCCCAATATTAAATTCGTCCATAAATTTATGGTATCCCATTTTCATAAATTCTATATCCATAATTTCAGGAGGAATATGCTGAAAGAACGAGAATGTGATAGGCTTCTTGAGACTCAAATAACCATCTTCGGCATCAATCAAAATGGATAATTTATCTTCAATTTTGATAATTAGATCGTCGAGATCGCTAATTTCGCTAAAATAGATCTTTTTTATCCTTGTGACAAATAATTTGCCGAGACGAAAATTAAGTGTTGCTAAGAGAAATGACGCGGGGAGTGCGAGATCGTCACCCAGAGCATTATGAATTTCATCGTAATAAAGTAACCTACTCGACAGATTTGCTTCCAGGTATTTAATACCCTTCTCAGTTAGTGTGTAAAAAATATTTGCCTGTTTTAGGTGGCGTGCTTTCCCCGCTATTTTTTTCCCATATTCTGCGTTAGTTGTTTTTTTTATTAAACCCAAGCTCATGCCAAGATATACAAGAATCTTTACACTATCATAAAAGTTATGGACACAACTATAATCATTGGCATTTAATCCTACTGTATGCCATTCATCCTTCAATGTTGTATTACCAGACCGAAGATTACCCAAAATCGTTTTGATACGTTTATCTTCAGTAGTGCCCTCACCGCGAGAAGCAAAAGCAGTGACAATCAATTGGTAAATACATTGAGGCTCAATTTCTAGGGTGTGTAACAACCAAAGAAATGGACGAATTCTAAATTTCGGATCCCGATATCTACTATCATCGGCTACACAATAGAAAGCAAAATTTGCAAGACTATTTAACAAAACTTTTTCTTCAGAGACACCATCGGCATCACTAGGAAAATCCCCTGAAAATTTTGCATATAGTTTGCCAAGATCTGTGAGTTGATATTTCCCTTTAGCAATTCTTGTAACAAGACCAAGGAATCTGAAAAGTCTCATTAACATTCTTGCATTTGTAACAAATGAGACATCTCCGGTACTTTTGTCCTTATAGCTATCAATGTATTTCTGGCCATCTAGACCGACAACAGAAATAGAGCCAATCTTCGCCATCTTAACTCCAAGTAGAGTATCATTAAAAAATCCGTCAGGATTTTCTTTTTGGGTCTCAAGCGCAAGCCTCAAGACTTGTCTAATTTCTCGAGGATCTGTTTTGGAACGAGGAAACCAAATAACATTCGGGTACTTTCTTTTGCTTCCCTTGCTTGTCTTTATTTTGTATGAGATTTTGGATGTTTGAACCATCAGCAGAAATCATGTCATTAAATACAATCCCTCGCAAGCGAGCGACTTTGTTATTATACTGTCCGCTTAGATCAGCATTGAAAACGCACATGGACACAGGTAAAGAAAATACCCAGCTTCTCATCTGGGTATTCCCCTAACGCCGCGATGTTTGCTATACTCTAATTGATCTCAACGATACTTGCGTTGTCGGCCCAATCTTTGACCTTTTGAGCTGATTGTTTCGCAGACGAGCGAGTTGTGTACCCCTCGCTGATTGCAACGATTTCACCATTGCCGGCTTTGAGCCTCCAGCGATGCTGTCCTCCTTGGTCCTTGTAGACTTCGAATTTTGGCATTTTAGTTTATACGATTACTTATAATCCAAAGCGACTGCGACTAAGAGTTTACCCCACCCTACTACCACTTTGGTGTATACACGATACCAAACAGGTATACCCTTGTCAACACGATTTGGGAAGTGTATATTAACGGTATGATGAATGAAGAAAACAAATATCAATTTATAGGAAAGAAAATACGTGAGGCTCGTGAACTAGGAGGGTTATCTCAAAAGGACATAGCCGAAAAGCTCGGCTATGAATCCGCAACTGCTGTTTCCTATATCGAATCAGGAGAAAGGAAGGTTTCCGTGGTTGATCTGGAGAAGATTGCCGCCCTTCTTGATAAAGACATACGCTATTTTATTGGTTTGGAAACTGAACAACCCAATGTGAGAGTCGCGCTACGCGCAGAAAGTGGTTTAGAAAAAAAAGACCAAGATGCTATTTTGCATATAATCGAAATGGCAAGAAAACGAAGCAAGAACCATGGAACCGACAAATGAAACAGCGCGCATTGGTGCCGCGAGAAATCTAGCACGGAATCTCATAATGAAATGTAAAATCAAAGAAGTACCCATATCTCTTCGAACTGTAATCGCCTACTTACAACAGACACATAATCTAGAGGTTTACCCGTCAGCAAATTTTAGTGATAAGCTAGAGGTTGATTGTGAGCCATGGTTCCAAATATAATGCTGGTATTAGTGATTCTTAGCGATTATGAGCACTCATCAACATAAAAACACTGTTAACAACAAATACCTACGGATCTGCATAGGCGACTATGTGAGAAACTTCATACTGGATATTAGAAAAAAGGAGGGTCGGGTATTCAATACCAATCATCCTGGCGAGGTTGCGTACATGAAAGAGCTCCTCAATACTTCCAAATATGCTGAACATAAATCAACACGGGATTTCAATACAGGTCTTTACTTCTGGAACGAGCAGAAAGTTGATTATGTGCCGTCAAACTTAGGAAGTGGCAAGGGATATATCTTTTACTTTATCTGTAATGGGTGCAGACAGCGAGTGAGGTACTTGTACGAATATAGCACTCTTAATTCACCGCTCTGTCGGATCTGTTGCCGACTGGGATATGAGACACCACCAAACAGAGCACGAGAACTTATACGGCTATTACGAAAATGGCACGATCCATACTATTCAAGCGAAGTGAGATACATGATTGCCAAACATGCAGGGATTACGAAAGAGGATATACCCGTTTAGCTAGGGTTGTTTGACTGTAATGACATTACCACTTGCAGAACCACTGACATTAACGTTTTGACCAGATGACGTGTTAGCTGTCACATTACTAACTGAGGCAGATACAACTTCACTGTCACCGCTATTGGCGAGGCCTGATACATCAACCTTAAGAGTGAGGAGATTGTTAGAATTACCAAAACTTGTACTAAGTTGAACTTGTTGGGCATCACTAGACTTAATTGTGAATGTCACAGTTCCATTTGCCACAACTCCCGTAAGGATCGGCCTAGAACTAGGTCCAACAACTCCTTGATACAGATAGGCGGTATTTATAGTGCCTTGACCTGACTTATTGAGGTTTACAGTCAACGTGTGTAGATAAATATCATTGCTAGATGGAACTAGATATAAGGTAAGAACCGGGAGTCCTAGATATTGTCCACTGCCTGATGTCGTGACTGAAACAGGTTGTGCTAAAGGTGGAGAAATAGATGGATCGTTACCAGAAAAAGTAACCGAGGCAGGGTTGCTAACGGGTGCTGGAGGCACAGCTACTTGAACAACTGGTTGGACAGGAACAGTTACCACTGGAGTCGGAGGCGTGGAAACAGGATTAGAAGCGGTTGGACACGGCAAGTATTTAACTACTGTAACAGTCTTTGTTGCACCTACCGTAGTAGTACTCGGAGATGTTGTGGCAGATAACGAGGCTATGGCCTGTTGCAGAGTAGCAATCTGCGCCTTTAAAGAGGAAACCTCATTTGATTGATCTGTTTTCTCTCCCCATGATAAAGGGTTCCACCACGACGCGAAAGCGACTGACGGAACGAAGGATACGATGGCGAGTGCGATGATGTATTTTTTCATATAGTGTTTTTGTTATCTGATAAATAATTATTCTTTCCTAGACTTGGGCTGTTTTGTCTCTATCTCGGCAACTTTTGGTTCAGGAAGCTCTAGTAGGTCAACCTTTTTCAGTGGTACAACTGCATTTAGATCACTGAGCACTATAGTCATATTTTCTTTAAATTTCTGAATCTGTCCTTCTCTTTCGTTCCAGCTCTTCTGAACAGAATTGCGTTCCTTGATAAGAGAGTCGCTCATGCTTTTCCAAACCTCGACGATAGCTTGAATCCTTTGTATGAATACATTACTGGTCACATAGCTGTAGAGAGGTTCCATCTTTTCGTTTTTGCCAATAGACATACCCCTTTCTCGTGAGCTAGATTCGAGAAGCTGACGAAGCGCTGTTGCAATGGGTATGGCGAAGGTTATGTCGCAAACCCATACGCCATCCCTGAATACAGCTCCGATTACATCTTTTGGCAATACGGAAGACACAATAACTGCAATCTCGGCCTTTGCATTGCGTTGGTCATCTTTTAGCTTTTGTATCCACCCCTCTATCCATGACTTTGTTTTCTTTGACTCCCAAATTATTTTTCCACACTCAATGCCCGCTCTAGTTTTAACCGTCTGTATCACATCGGCTCCATTTATACCTTTAGGAACAGGGGAAATATCATCATATTTAAATTCTGTTTTCAAAAGGTCTTCAAGCTCGAGTTCGAGCACTTCACCTTGGGATTGCTGTGAACCTTGTTCGAGCTTTCTTGCCAACTCGTCTTTAACTTTTGTGGCATCAGATAGCTGTTTTTTAAGCTGGGCAATGACATAGTGCTGTTCTTCGGTAGCTTTTTTACTTGCTTCTTGAAAAATGCTCTTTCGTTCTTCATCGAGCTGTCGTTGCTTCTCTATCTTGAAGTCTTTTTTAGCCTCTTCAAGTTTATTTTTTTCTTGGCGCAATACTATTTCATTTTCAGTTGCCTTTTGCAATTTAGCATCTTTTTCTTTTAGCTGTTTTTCCAAAAGTTTTTTCTCACTGTCCGATTCTTGCAAAAGTTGCTTCTGCAGTTGTTTTTTGAGTTCTTCTTCTCTTTTAACAAGTTCTTTTTTCGCTTCCCTTTCAATAGACTCTCTCAGTGTTTTCTCCTTATCCTTGTAGTCCTGCTTCAACTTATCTTCAATCTGATGCGTCAAAACATCATCAATGGAAATCGAGGCACCACATTTTGGACATTTAATTTTTTTAATATCATTCTCCATGTGTTTTATAGTGCTGATCGGGCTTTTGCATAACCGCAGAATTCGCAGTCTTTGGGCATCTTTGGTATTGCCTTACCTCGAAGACATTTTTTGAGATTGATGATCGCTTTCTCTACCCACGAATCATCTCCCTCATAGGGCAGAATAGTCATGTCGAACTCGATCTTGCCATCAAAGGCCTCTTTGTCGGTCTTGCCATTGCAATAGAGGAAGTAGCCTATCTTGGCTACTTTGAAGCCGAGACGGCGCAGGAGCCATTGATACACTTCCATCTGTCGCTTGTAGCCATCTTGCCAATCTGCATCAAGATTTACTTCATCGGTCTTTGATGTCGCCTTGTAATCAACGACGATAAGCTCATCGTCCTTGTTTACCCAAATATCATCAACGGCACCCGTAATAAGGAGGTTGGTCGGCTCATGGAGATACTGGACACCCTTAAAATTCTCACGCCATTCATCCATGAGAGGGTGCTGAAACGGAACAGCATCAATCTTGTAGTGCTTCATCAGGGGATGGGTAGTCTTTCCGGCCCGATGAACATCGAACTCTTTTTTTAGAAGCGTATCCACCGCCTTATTGATATTAAACGGCGGGCCTGACGGTCTTCGTATACCAAGTTTCTTGTCGATGTAGAAACAACACGGGCACTCGGTGAACAGCTCGATGCCAGAACGGCTCACCTTGTACGGCTCGCCGCTTTTGGACGAATAGATGTTTCGTGTCTTTATCTTAAATTCTTTTTTCATTTTGTGTTAAATAATTCAACCGAAGTTATCCTACCTACTGATATTAAATACTTTCATTCAATAAATAAACCTTTGTGTGGATAATCAACGCTTCTGCAACGACCCAATCCTGTCACCTTCTACAAAAAATATCGTGTCAATAATTTTCGCTTCAGTATATTTTCTTGCCGTATAGCCTACTTCACTTTTGAAATCAAAAGTATTTCTTTTGTCTGCTTCTTTATCTATTAGATCGGCATGCTTCTTATAGAAATCGTAAATACTCCTAAGTGAGTCTTCATTAAAAACCTTAAGATTAGACCCTGTTCTAAAATTTGTATCAAATGCGGGAACGTTACCAAAAACTCCCAACATTATTTTGGTAATCTGAGTGTCGGTAACATTACGCTTTACACCCTCGCCAAGTATTTCCTTTATTTTATCCCTACAGGCGATCAATTTCTTGATATTTTCCTCCGAGTATTTGTTAACATCTATAGCCCAAAAAGAATCTTCTGTATTTGAAATATATCGAATTAGTGGCTTGTAGAACTTTATACTTTTTTGTAATAAAAAAGTTGAACCTCTTAGCATTCCCCAACTCGCTAGATAAAAGGCAAGCTGTAGGCAACTGGTCTGTATGTTTTCAGGATTAGCAATATCCCTCTTATCCTTAAAAGAATGGAAATAATTAAAACAGTAGTCGAAAGACGCATACCTGCCATTACAATCTTTTCCTGAGTCTTTTTTATTAAATCCACGATCCGATGACTCCAAATTAACCCGTATGTCATTATCGGTAATTCCTAGTATCTTATCTGTGAGTTGTAATTTGTTTTCTTCTAGGTTTTTCACAATGTTGAACCGTTTTGTCTGAACTAACTGGAGCGCATAAAGCTCCTAGCCAGTAGTGGTCTCTTTCGAGGCCCATACCCCTTTCGAGGTATGACGGTTCAACGTGCTCTGACTAGGAGCTTAATACGTTGAACCGCTTTTGCGCCATACCAGCGATTGCTCACTGGGTTAGGCTTCATATTCAGTTGTAGCTCAATCGTACTCTAAGCGCGGCATGTGTCAATCACGTGACAATAGGTGCGCTGGCGTTTTCTCCGCAGAGTGGTATAACTTCACATGCGGGTCGGTTTATATTTGTTAAAACGCGTTTCTACGCGAAAGAACACGGTGTAACTGCGACAATGAAGGTCTATGTCAGACAAAAAATCAAACGAAGAGAAGGTCAATCTCGCGGCAGAAGAACTCAGCCGACTTTTTGTAGCCCACATAGATGAAAAACATCCTACCAATAAACCAAGCTCAAAAATCGAGAACACTCCCGACGTGAAAAAACCAATATAAAAATCCTATAAAGAAAATGAAAATAGATGAGATGAAAAATTCGTTCGTTAGCCTCCTACGCACCAATCTCGATACCAATGGGAAAGAGGGGATCCGACTGAGTGAAAAAATTCTAGAAGAGAACGGACTGAGCGGTAGTACTTTTTGGAATATGGTCTGTCCCTCATTAGAAAAGGAAGGTTTGCTTAGGTACTATAATAATCCCGAAGGGAAAGACACCGACATGCTCGGATCATCTGATTTTGGTGATTTTGTTTCAACCATTCCCGAATATCAGTCAGAGATGAAATGGCTAATGGAGCATGGCGACTCTACTCCTGACTATGAGACTCTTAAAAAGACTCATCTCGCAAATATGTCAGAAATCACAACTAAATTACGGGGCAGATTTATACATAAATTCGTTGTTGATAAAGAAAAACTCTTAAAGTTTCAAAGGCCAAGTGGCGCATCAATGAAGATTGCCATATATGTTGACCAACATAAAGGTATATATCGGCTTATGAATGAGCAGGCAGTTCGCTATCCGCATGTTACATGCAAAAGTAAAATATTTTTGACTATTTCATATCTTATGCAGAATGAACATGCCACCTTAAAAGATTTGTCAGATCACAATTGTCAGCTTCAGAAGAGCGTCAAAAGAAGTATTGTGGACTTCAACGAAAAAACCAAATCTAGACTTCAGTTGTCTGTAGATCCGATAATCGGAGATGGTATTTATGAACTGAACCGAAAATACATAGATTTTATTTGAGAATGTAAAAGGTACGAACTGACTTATTTATATCCGACAAAAGACGCCTAATCTAAGGCGTTTTTTAGTACGTGATTTTTAGATGCTCCGTTTTCGTACCACCTTGAATTACTCATACTCAAAGGCATGAAAGCCCCGACTGATGAAGTAAGAAACAATGAGCGAAACAAACTTATTTCCGAGGCCTCACAGGCCCTCGCTCAAATCATCTTCGACCTACTCCTAGTCGAGAAGGAGTCGGACGGCGGCGCGAGCGCGGAGTCTGAAATTATTAAAAGTAATAAGCAATAACATGAATTACATCGATATCTTAGATAGTCATGGTGTGGAGCACAGACCGTCAGGAGACCGCATTCTCATCCAATGCCCTTTCTGTAGGAAAAGTGACGTTAACGGATCGCCTATGGCAACCTTTATGATTAACCAAGACACTGGCCGCGGTGATTGCGGCGAGTGCCCTAAGGTTGCCGAATTTGAGGAGTGGTCGGAAGCTCTTGGGATAGGCGGAGAGGAAGCGGAGAAGTCGCACAAAAAGTCGCCAAAGAAGCGGACAAGTAAGGGCGAGAACGCTCCTCGAATAGAGCCGACTCCAGCTGTCCGCATCATAAAGGTCGAGAAGCCAGCTCGCGAGGTCTCATTCGATATGTGGATGAGCACCATAAAGGCGAACTTCCCTAGCATGGCGTTCCCGGCAGAAGTC
>Ga0182027_10004772_pt1 | contig 20849 bp, 14 predicted proteins | sample 712E1DmetaG_FD_121300 | JGI IMG/M metagenome (GOLD analysis project Ga0182027, IMG submission 121300) | Permafrost microbial communities from Stordalen Mire, Sweden - 712E1D metaG (Illumina Assembly) | ecosystem: Environmental > Terrestrial > Soil > Wetlands > Permafrost | place: Sweden...
AAGATATGGTGTAATACAAACGGATTTAGTAGTCTTCGGAGAAAAGTTCCACAACATGTTGTTGATTAAATAAAATCTTATAACTTAAACAAATAATAATAGTATATGCCGTATAAAAAAACCACTGTAAAGCAGAACTCAGACATAAAGGATCATGATGCAAAACCAACGGTTGATGAAATAATCGGAAAACCCTCCTCGGTGGGCAAGCCCTCTGTTGTCAAAGTAGAGGAGAAGATTCCCGTAGCTGAACCGGTAGCTCCCGCGCCGACAGTTCCTGCTGCGCCTGTGCCTCCGGTTATGCCGGCCACGCCGATTGCGTCAGCTACGCCGATGCCTACACCTGCTCCCGCACCTGCGCCCTACGCCTACAGACAGGAACCTACAGTTACGGTTGAAGTTTCGGGAGTTTTGGACATTCAGCCCGAGGGGCATGGGTTCTTAAGGCCCAAATTTATTCCTTCCCAGCGCGATGTTTACATTTCCCAGTCCCAGATCCGAAGATTTATGCTTCGTCCCGGAGATCTAATCAAAGGGGTAGGACGTCCTCCGAAAGATACGGAGCGTTATTTTGGATTATTAAAGGTGGAAACGGTTAATGATGTGCCGGCGGATGATTCGATGAGAAGACCTTATTTTGATGACCTGACGCCTATTTATCCAAAAAAACAAATTATACTTTCAACCGGCAAACTTCCTTTATCGACCCGGATGATCGATTTGGTTTCGCCGATCGGTTTTGGTCAAAGAGGAATGATCGTTTCTCCGCCAAAAGCCGGCAAAACCACAATTCTTAAAGAAATTGCGGCAGGAATAGCTCAGAATTATCCTAAGGCTCACTTGATGGCGGCCCTGATAGGGGAGAGGCCAGAGGAAGTGACCGATATTGCCCAGTCCGTAAAAGGAGACGTAGTTGCTTCACATTTCGATGAACCGCCCGATGCTCAAACCAGAGTGGCAGAAATAACGCTGGAAAGGGCCAAAAGACTGGTGGAAATGGGAGTTGACGTCATTATCCTTTTGGACTCGATCACCCGCTTAGCCCGTGCCTACAATTTATCTGTGGCACCTTCAGGTCGTACATTGTCCGGAGGTTTTGATCCTGCGGCTTTGTGGCCGGCGAAAAAGTTTTTCGGAGCTGCCAGAAACTGTCAGGAAGGTGGATCTCTGACTATTATCGGAACTGCGTTGGTTGATACGGGTTCCAGAATGGACGATTTGATTTATGAGGAGTTTAAAGGAACCGGAAATCTGGAGTTACATTTGGATAGGAGATTGGCCGACCGGAGAATTTTTCCCGCAATTGACATTGCCCGTTCAGGCACAAGACAGGAAGAACTGTTATTGTCCGAAAAAGACCTTAAAAAGGTCTCAACGATGCGCAGAATGATCGACATGCTCGGACCGGAAGAAAGAACCAGCATCTTCATTGAACGTCTGACAAAAACTACCACGAATGAAGAATTTCTCGATGCCCTCGGCAAAGGCTAACCGGGCCTTTAAGGTTTGACTTAGGCTTCATATTTTGATACCATTTCTTTCTGTCACCATGATTAAATCCACTCTTAGTTTTCTCTTTTCAGGCTTCGCGGACTTTTCAAAGTTCTGTCAGTTTTTATTCTCTTATTTTAAGAAAAAAGTTCTTGCCGTATCGGTTGTTTTTGAATCTTATAAGAATAATCTGGTAAAATTATTTACCGTAAAAAGAGGCCGCTACAACAGGCCTTTCATGCATATTGCGGCAATGGGAGTTTTAGGAATAGGGGTAATTATTTCGCCGTTTTTAGCCGACACATATCCTTTATTTCAGGGGCAACCAAATAATCTTCAGATCAACTCTCCGAACTCCAAGGAATCAATTGTTGTCAGCAGCGATATTTTTCAAACCGTTCAGAGTCCAAAACCCAGAGATAAAACTATCGATTATACCGTTGAAAGAGGAGATACTCTGTCGACAATTGCGGAAAAGTTCGGCATATCAACCGATACTATCCGCTGGGCGAACGACTTAACGGACGACAATATAACTGTCGGTGATACTTTAAAGATTTTGCCTGTTACGGGAATTGAATATAAGGTGGCAAAAGGGGATTCCGTATACACGATTGCCAAAAAGTTGAACACCGACGCTCAGAAAATAGTTGACTTTCCGTTCAATGATTTTGCCAATCCCGAAACATTTTCCCTGGTTGAAGGCCAGACATTAGTTGTACCGGACGGTATTAAACCTTCAGAGCAGATTTATATACAGCGCCAAGTGTATCTCGTCCAGGGGCCGGTTTCCATATCTGGATTAGGTTTTACCTGGCCGGTTAGGGGAGTTATAACTCAATTCGCCTCTTGGTATCATATGGCTTTGGATATTGCCGCCCCTTACGGTACACCGATTGTTGCCGCACAAAACGGAAGAGTGAGCTATATAAGTCTTGGGACTTATGATACCGGATACGGAAACAATGTCTGGGTTGATAACGGGGCAGGATATGCCTCGCATTATGCCCACATGACGGGCGCAAATGTATCGGCCGGGCAGGAGGTTGTTGCCGGGCAGACAGTTATCGGATGGATAGGTATGACGGGGAGAACAACCGGTCCGCATGTTCACTTTGAAATCCGCAGGAACGGCGTCTTGGTTAACCCGCTGCCGTACCTACAATAATTTGCTCTTGGCACTTTCAAATTTTTGCTATATACTAGATACTCAATACTTGATATTGCCCAGCCTGGGCCTGTAGCACAGTTGGTAATGCGCTGCATTCGCATTGCAGAGATCAGCGGTTCGACTCCGCTCAGGTCCACACTTTACTTCTTGCACATGGTATTCTTCTGGAGTACAATTAACGCATGTACAGAAAATATTCATCCAACATGGTTGGAAAAGTACGTAAATTACGCTCATCAGGCAAAACCTATAAGGAAATTAGAGATTACTTAAATACAAAAATTCCTAAAAGTACCCTATCCGTCTGGTGTCGAAGCATTTCTCTTTCTTCTCAGGACATTGACCGAATTAATAGGCTAAATCTAATGAATCTTGCGAAAGCTAGATCTGTTGCAATGGCAGCAAACAAAATCAAAAGGGAAAATTTCTTTAAAGAAATTGAAAAAGTAAATATTCCCATCTCCAAAAAAATAAATAATGTTGAAGTTGCAAAAATAGCTCTTTCTATGCTTTGCTTAGGTGAAGCATCAAAATATAATGTACTGACCAGAAGCGCTTTTCATTTAGGAAGCTCTGATCCGAGAATAATTATCATATTTCTGGCATTACTTAATAGATGTTTTAATTTTGATTTGGAGAAGATTAGATGCACCGTTCAGTGTCGGGCAGATCAGAACACAGAAGCATTAGAAAATTATTGGATGAGCCTAACGGGAATACCTAAACGGCTTTTCTACAAAGCGCAGATTGACCAAAGAACTAAAGGTAAACCTACGAAAAAGATGGATTATAGGGGAGTTTTGAGAGTAGATTATTTTGATTCTAAGGTTCAACTGGAGCTAGAATCTCTGTCTCATTTAATATATAATCTTCTAAGAAAAGATGGGCCTGTGGTATACCGGTAACATGTCACTATGGCATAGTGAAGTAGCGGGTCCGATTCCCGCCAGGTCCACCCTTCGGCAAGCTCAGAGCAAGCCATTAAGTTTTGCATATTGACCCACATCAGCTTACTTTTCGCCTTTTTTCACTACTATTCGTAGACGGCTCGAAAAGCGCTGATGAGGGCCTGCGCCTTTATTTTTTGGTGCTTGCTATTTTGTCTGACGTTAAGGTATAATTGCATTATATTAATCCATCCTCCTTTCTCTAATTTCGAGAAAATGGCAGGTCGGAAATTTAGAGAAACTTAATGACGCAACAAATCCCAACTAACCAACCCATTTATTCTTTTGTGGCCAAGTCAGACTTGGTTCAAGTCGAATTAAACTTAGTTCAAACCGAGTCAAACTCGGTGAAAGGGGGTGAATTATAAATGGCAAATTTTCAAGATCAAAATTTAACCTGCAGAGATTGCGGTAAGCCCTTCACATGGACGGCTTCAGAGCAAGAATTCTATCAGAGCAAAGGTTTTCAAAACGCTCCTGTTAGATGTCCGGCATGCAGAGCTTTGAAAAAGGCTCGTATGGAAGGAGATCGAGGAGGAATGTCCTCAGGACAATCCTTTCCGATAACTTGCGCAACCTGCGGCAAGTCAGATACGGTACCTTTCGAACCGAAAGGAAATAGACCGGTCCTTTGTAAGGATTGTTTTAGAAAACAAAGACAATCTGCATAAGATTTCTTTGCTATCGAAAGTATCACGGCGTTTAGATTTTCTATTATTTAGAAGTAATTCTTATCGTGATACTTTTGGTATCCGGCTTCATTTCTCCGCATAATTAATCTTCCTACAAGAAGATCTCGCCGAATAGTTACAAGATGTTCACACTTAAGGTGTTGTAATCAGGAAGTCAATTTATCGAGCTGCTCGGGTAGCCGTAGGAGGTGCCGGAATTTTTACTGGTGGATTTTGTGCCGGTAATTGTGCCTCAGGCTTATTTACATTAAGAGTCTGGCTTGGTGTTGTATTGGCTGTTGCTTCTTGTCCTGCTTGCGCTTTGCCTTGAAGCGCGGCAATTTCTTTATCAATTTGATCTAGGGAAGGCTTATCGTTAATAACGAGACTTCTTACCGCTTCATATTGTGTTAATGCATCCTGTAAGTCTCCTTTTTGTTCCAAGGTATGACCTAAGTTATAGTGTGAATTTGCGAAGTCCGGCTTGAGAGCAACTGCCAACTGGAATTGATTTTGAGCATTGTCCCATTGTCCCAGTTGATAATATATGCCTCCCAAAATAATATATTCTTGCGGGCTGTTCGGATCAAGGCTTATGCTTTGCTGAGCGGTTGCGATGGCAAAGGTTTCCGCATTCTGACCGAATCCAATCAGTCCTCTGTATACGCCGGACAGATTCTGCCAGTTAAGATATGTTTGGGGGGCTATTGTTGCTGCTGCCCGGGCGGCATCAATAGACTGTTGAATAAGAGTTGTGATATTTTGTTGGGTAGTTTTGTCCAGAGTAGTGCCTGCCTTTTGTTGAGATGCAAGGGTATTAGCCAAAGTAAGATTTGTTTGAGAAAAGACCCGATAAAAACCGTCTCTGTATGGGAAGGTTTGAATTGCGCCGGCTTGATCTTGATACCATAAGGAACCGTTGTTTTGCGCGGCAGCAATAAATGACCTCTGAAAAGCCATATCGGAGACAAGATAAGGAATGCTGTAATAGCCCATAATCCCTATGAGTGCCAGTATGATTACGGCCGTAACGGACGGAAGAATCAGGCTTTTTTCATTTTTTGCATGAGGCGCCTCCATTGCAATAAGTCCCTTTTTGAATGTTACGAGTTGAAGTTCAATATCAAAGAACCTGCTTTCGGCTTTACTGATTAAACCTTGATTTGCAGCGAACAGCCCCAATAGTATGAAGAATAAAGCTTGAGAGGTAAAACCTAACGGTAAGAGTAACGAAATCAAGAACATTACAATAACAGATATAAGCATTTTGTTTTGGGGACCGATCTTCAGTTCTCTTAAAACTCTTATTAATAAGAAAATATAGGCACAAAGTCCCAAGACTCCGGTTGTTGTTAAGAGCTCAAATATGAAATTTGAAGATTGAGAAAAGGTTAAGTTCCATATATCCTGATTTTGATTAAATGTGATTTGCTTCCATCTTGAAAAATCAACCGCATATGTTCCGAATCCGCTTCCCAGAAGAAATCCCTGTGCTATACGTCCGGAATCAAGAGATATCTCGGAAAGGGAAATTTGGAATCCCGCTTCGGCAGGAAGAAGCATAGGCTTATCAAGCTTGAAAAGAGAATAGGTTGTTACGATTATGCCCATCAAAATAATTAAAGATGCTACTCCGAAGCTGATCGCCTTTGTCAATTCTTGTTGGGAAAGCTTAGCGCCTTCGGAACCGCTTGTTTTGGATTTGATGAGTCTATAGACATAATAAAAAGTGACCGCAAATACGGCAATGAAGTAAATTTCCTGCTCCAGCGAAGATCCCAGCGGCGTAAATGCCTGAGTATGGGTTCCCGGCAAAGACAATATGTATATCTTGAAGAAAGACAGGATTGCGGAGACAGATAATAGAATCCCGCCTATGACTAGGGAAGACATGAGAAAAAGAAGTGAATTTTTATCTTTGACAATATTAATAATAAGATAAAAACCCAATATGGCGAAGAAATAAGGAATAAATGCTGTTACGGCATCCGCTTTATTTATCGCCAGCATTGCCGAGAGAAAAGCGACAAGCCCAAGCAGGAAAACCGGAATATCAAAAGATGTTCTCCTAAATTTAACGGATTTTTGAACAAACATTTTCACGATCTGGAGAACTAAAAGTATTGCTACAACTATTCCGAGCAAAGCCTGCTTGGGAAGAATGAAGGGATTGGTGGTAACAGTCGTAAAGATGACCGGGAAAGCCAAAAATAATATTCCCAAGAGAAACAAGGAGATGTTTTGGATATATAAAATTACTTCATTCTTTTCTTCCATTAGTCTACATTAGCAAGGACTTTGCATAATGTCAAGAGGAAAAATTATCGTTTTCATATCAATATTTAAGCAAAAATCAACCATAATTTAAGTCTATAAATCGACCTAATTATAATATAAAGATATAACAATATATCCTAAATATTCATTAAACTTATCTTGACAGGCATATTTAATGTTGCCGCTATGGATATGGGTTTTATTTGCGGCACAATCTCTTAATTGCCTTTATCGATAAATAATCTTATAATTTAAGCAATAAATTATGTGAAAAATTTATAATTTTCTGTGAAATATGAGAAGTTTATGCGGGAAATTTTGAATATGTTTATCTAGTTAATAATCAGCCAGTTAAAATCAATAGAATGGTTGGTCGGAGATTGAACTCCGACAGTAAAGGATATTGAAGTTTGACGCATCAGGAACGGCGCTTGAGCGCTGGGTGTTCCGACAGGGGTAATGTAAATTATTGATTTATCGGTAATCAGGGTATTATTGACAGTTACTTCGGCTTGATAGGGAGCAATATCGGCAATTCCTGCGGAAGAACTGGCGAGGATTTCTGTCGGGGAAATGGCCAAGGCAGGTTGGACAAAATTAAAATTTAGTTTACTGAAAGTGCCAGATCCGGAAGCGATTACGTCGCCGGTTTGATTTACGGACAAAACAGCCGATCCGTTGGCATTATTTACGGATAAATCGGATGTCGGAAGAGGCGAAATAGTGTTCGCAACCAGTTTTCCCATAACGGACAGATTGCCTTGGACCTGAATATTGCCTTCGGTATTGATGTAAACCAGGCCACCCATGATTGAAAGTCCTGCCTGTCTCAAGCTTTGAAGAGACAGATCGGTGCCCAAAGTTTCAACGGAATTTTCCGTGATAAACATAGTTGAGCCAATAGAGAGCTTTCCTGCGAGCGCGAGATCGGAAAGACTGGTCGGGCCGAAGACCATCAGCCCCTGATTAAATTGAGCTTGATTGGCAGAAAAGTCAGGCATGTGGGATAACTGAGCGGAATAAGAGGCGAGATTGACAAAATTACTACTATATAGATTAGAGATTTTAGCATCTAATCCCGTAATAGAATCGGCGATGATATTGCCGGCGTGCAGAGTGCCGCTGATACTGGCACTTCCGGCCTGTAGGCCGTCAGTGTAAACATCATTAGTAGCAATGGTGCTTGAAGAAAGTTTTCCCGAGAAAGAGGCATTCCCCCGATCGTCAATTCCTGCGACTGCAAACCCGCCGGCATTTTCAACTATCAAGGCTCCTGACGGTGTAGCCAACTTTACGGTTAAATCCGAAGAAGACAAGGGTGAAATTATATTTGCCGAAAGCTGATCTGTATCAACAATCGGAGAAATAATCTCGGATTTGGTTCCGTAATCTTTAATAACATTGGTTATGTAGTCTCTGAGACTTTGTCCGTTAACCATTACCGAATCGGATGTGACAACAAGCGTATTGGTGACTATTTCGGAGGCATTAACCAAGTCTGCCTTGATATTTGCAGCCATAACTTCAAAGAAACTCCCGATATCGGTTAGGGCGTCATCGATTACTCCGGAAACATAAATATTATTTGAATTTGTTTTTGGAACAGTCAATTGTCCGTCCTTAGCTAAGTAAGCTCCCGGATCATACCAGGAAACATTAACCAAAACCGGCATCTCGTAGATACGGACAATATTTGCTTTTAGGGGAATATTCGGCAAAGTATCTTTACTTCTATATTCTTTATTATCAGGATCGTAGTATCCGACAATTTTTGATCCATCGGTAGCTAAGTTCTCCAGGGCTTTGCCTATAATTTGTCCCGCTTTAGTAGCTTTTGTTGCAATTCCGGGAATGTCGGAGGCTGTCAGGACGTCTCCTGTTTGTATTTCTCCGTTGTTATCTGCAACAAGCGTTTCTATCTGTCCGGTCAACCCAACCGCGATTGAACCGTTCCCAAGATTATTTCCTCCGAGAAAGGCAGGATGTTCGGAAGCAACCCCGATGACTTTATTGTTGTCGCTGTCACAGACAACTGTTAACCCGGTGCTATCAAGACAGACTACTGATCCGAAGGGAATTGCCTGATTTTGGCCTTTTTTAAGGTATTCGGCAAAGTCAGCGATTCCATTTGTTGCATAGGTAACTCCAGCCCCAGCTCCAATACCCTGAACCGACCCGACAATTCCAATTCCGGCGGTTTCAAAACTTATAAAATGATTTGTGCCGGGGACAGCGGCAGTTGATGTATTGCCTAATTTTACGATTAAGCCCGACGCATCAGGATTGGTACTGGTGTTATAGATTTGAGCGGCGGCTGTTGCATCCTGCAGATCTTGAACGTCCAACTTAAATAGGGGATTGGTTGTTCCGATACCGACGGTATCCGCCTGATTGAGAACTTTGGAACAGGGAGCAAAGGACGGATTATGTCCGCCGATAAGACAATCGGTTTCTGCGCTTGATGTCGTTTGGAGAATCTCTCCTGATGTATTTGTATATAGAACGCCACCGTTTGATGATAATGAAGAGAGAATAAGATTAGATTTTATTGTGGTGTTTCCGCCCAATACTCCCAGATTAATTGCGGTTGCCTGGCCTCCGATGTTCAATGTAGCTACAGAATTTAATAAATTAAAATTTGAACTTGAACTGGTTAAATTTGCTCCGTTCACAGCCAAGTCTCCGGCAAACATGCCTGCTCCGTTATTCTCCAAGATAAATTTGGCAGTTTCATCGGTATTGGCGCTAATAAGCGGCCCGGTGGAGTTTTGGTCGATATAGAGAGCCGATTGAGCGCTGTCGGTTGCCAGTATTGAAACGGTATCGTCAAACTCTACCGATCCTAAGGCTGATGTCAGGTTGTTATTGTTTGTGCTGTTCTGTATAGGTTTCGTAAGATCAATTTCTCCCGTTCCGTCAGGCATGATTTGTACATTGCCGTTGCTTCTCGGAGAGGTGGTCAGGGACAATGTTCTGCCTGAAAGAATAAACTCTCCAGCTGCTGCCGAAAAAGTATGCGTGTTTTCTCCCGGAATGTTCAAGTTGCCTGAAGAATCCAAGGCTAAAACAACATTGTTGTCTTTAGAGCCATTACCAACCAATCCGCGTCCTTGCAGTGCTTCTGTGCTATTTACAGTTTCTTGATTGGCCGGAGGGGCAACGAGAGCTCCGAGCACGGCATTTCCATTTTGCGCATTATTAACGAATAGATTTTCATACATTCCAAGGCCAACGATGCAGATGAATATCGTAAATAACGCAAAATGGAAATAATTTGCAAAGACATACGAATGATATTGTCTATACCACTTCGGTCTGGCATAGCGGACGAAGTGCCAGAAGCCTTTGTGGATAGGTAAAGAGTTGGCGGGTAAATCTTTATATGCCGTTGGTAAATTCGAGTCTAAGTTTCCGGTAAATCCTTGTTTTTTAGCCCAACCGGTATAGCTTCTCAAAGAAGAAAGTTTCCGATTGATAGTCTTGGGAGAGAACTTGGCTCTGATTAATTCCTGCTTATACTGTTCAATCACGGAATAATTAATGATATTAAGCAGATATTCATCCGGAACATTAAGATTATATTTTGTTAATGCAGATTGCCTGAGCCATAAGAAAAAACTTTTTATATCACTGACATAATTTTTTATGGTAAGACGGGATCTTTTATATTCGTAAAGAAAATTTTTGAAATTTCTAAGCATCCAAGGATCGGGAATTATTTTTTGTTGATCCAATGAGGGAAATAGTTCAAAGGTAATTATGCTTTTTGTTTTTAGAAAGTTAAAGAATTTACGTAGTGAAGAGAAATGTCTCTTCATGGAAACTCCGGAAAGCGTACTTGATTTCTTGTAGTCGTACAATATTTGTGGGGAAATTTTTGAAGGATCAAAGCTAAGACTATAAAACTTTTCAAACCAAGTTATAAATTGGTCTACATCCGCAATATAGTTTTTTACCGTCGATAAAGACGGCTTTTTCTTCTGATTTAGGAGAGAATCGGAAAATTGTTGTAATAAATTCATTTGAATACAAAATTATACAAATTATACGGATTATTTGATGATTATTATGTACAATTAGAATAAGTAATCAGCAGGAATTTGTCAATAGCTCAAAATTGTAAGTAGTTGACCCAATTTGATTATATTTGAACAGTAGTTTGCTTTGAAATCTTCTGTGAAAACTTCGTGAAATTATTGCCTGATCATGTCGATATTTAAATTCGAGAAATATTCGAACAATCCAATCATGAGCAGGCGTTTAGTTTATATCAGAATGTGTCAATCATGGTTATTTATTTAACCACGTTTTGCCTAGTTTTTAAAGTATTTTTAATATTTTAGGTAATATAATTATATCTAAATTAGCAGATGACGCATCAAAGTGATAGATATTATTTAACTGGCCTTTGGATTGTAGATAAGGGGTAAATATATTTAGCAACTATAATGCCTAATTTCATTGCGACTAAATTATTCCGGGGTAATGCATATTTATCTGATTCAAAATTTGGTAGATTTTTATACTACATTTCAGGATGATCTTTTTAAATTTGTGATTTTATATTCTATTGCCTTATTTGATATCGAATGTCCGGAAACTTGAAGCGAAAATGAGCTCAGTTCAAGAGTCATTATATATGCATTTATATCCGTATTCGATTTTTCTTCGCATGTGAATTAATCTTTTAATTGCATTTATGTTTATCGGTGTAATTGGAAAAAGAATTTGGAGATAAGCATAATTAAATATATTTTATAAAATTTGTGATACGCCGACAAAAATAACATTTAATGTCGCAAAACATTAATAGTTTTTTATTTCAGAATTAATTCAGGGACCCCTTTGGGCAAATCCCGGAGGGGATTCCGGCGGAAATAGGTGATTCCGGTAGATATTTACAGCAATAAGATGCGGGGAATTTATGATTAAAGCTGAGGATCCCCGTCGTTCAGTAGATAAATCTTAATTCCCAGCTCATTTAAATAGCCAAAGAACTGTGTTATACTCAGGATTAAATGAAGTCAAGGATAAAAAGTATAATTCAAAAGTATAATCCATCCGAAATTGAGGCTAAATGGCAAGCGGTGTGGGAAAAGGAAAAAATCTATTCTCCCAACCTGGATAACGCTACGAATCCTTTTTACAATCTCATGATGTTCCCGTATCCCAGCGCCGAGGGCATGCATGTTGGGAACATGTACGCTTTTACTGGAGCGGATGTTTATGGGCGATTTCAGCGGATGCAAGGGGAGAATGTGTTTGAGCCGATCGGCCTTGATGGCTTCGGAATTCACAGTGAAAATTATGCTATAAAAGTGGGCAATCATCCTGTCGAGCAGGCCAAAATCTCAGAGAAAAACTTCTATAAACAGCTTCATTCGATTGGAAATAGCTTTGATTGGTCAAGAACGGTTGAGACATACAAGCCCGAATATTACAAATGGACCCAGTGGCTGTTTATTCAGCTTTTTAAGGCAGGACTAGCTTACCGCAAGAAAGCTCCGGTCAACTTTTGTCCTTCCTGCAAGACTGTCCTGGCTGACGAGCAGGTTGAGGATGGTCTGTGTGAGCGGTGCAATTCGACAGTAGAAAAGAGAGATCTGGATCAGTGGTTCTTCAGGATAACAAAGTATGCTGATAGGTTATTAAATAATTTGATACAGATTGATTGGACTGAAAAGGTCAAAATTGCCCAAAGGCAATGGATCGGAAAAAGCGAAGGGGCTTTGGTTAAGTTTAAAATAGAAAAACTAAATAGAGAATTAGAGGTGTTTACGACCAGGCCGGATACTTTATTCGGGGCAACATTCCTAGTTTTGTCGCCTGAGCATCCGCTCGTTGCCTCAATTGAAAGTCAAGAAGTTAAAAATTATATTAAATCAGTAAAAGGCAAAAGTGATCAGGATAGAATTGCAGCCGGGAAAGAGAAAACAGGCGTGTTTAGCGGCTGGTATGCAATTAATCCCGTAAATAAAGAACAGATTCCCGTTTGGATAGCAGATTACGTCTTAATGGGCTACGGAACGGGTGCGATTATGGCCGTTCCCGCACACGATGGGCGTGATTTTGAGTTTGCTAAGAAATATAAATTACCAATACATCCCGTAATTCTTCCGCAAGCAGACTATGGCAACGAAAATGATCGATTACGCCACCAAAACATAGCTAAAACCCATAAAGAGTTGCTTAAAAAGATTACTAAAGTGGCCAATGAGAATAAGAAAAAATTAGTTGTCTGGGGTGGCTGGGCAATTGCATTACAGGCTGGAGGCGAGTTTCGAGATAATGGAGATTTGGATTTACTTATCCTGGAGCAAGACATCGACTGGTGGAAATCTTACGTTAAATCTCTTGGCCTCAAGATAATCTCACATAACGATAGCAACGGAAGAGAAAATCCTTATTATTTTACCGCTGAAGGGAAGGACACTTGGATTGACTTTGTTGCTATAAGAGTAGATGAAAAGAATAATGTGTTTTGGTCCGGCAGTAAGAGCGAAACGTTTCCAGGCTTATTTAGCGAAATTTTTGAAGGGAAAATGTTGGATGGAGTTTCAATCCTGACCTTGTCAAACGAGGCCTCATATAAATATAAGAAAGATCATATTTTAAAAGGAAAACCCTTGCGTTGGAAGGATCAGGCTGATTTTCTAATGATGGGTCTTGAGCCATATGTGGGAGAGGGGGTTTTAATTAACTCTCAGGATTGGAATGGTCTGCGAATGCCCGGTTCAATGGGAAAAGTTATTGAATGGCTGGATAAGAAAGGTTTAGGGAAAAAGGAGGCTAATTACCATCTCCGTGATTGGCTGATTTCAAGACAGAGATATTGGGGTCCGCCGATCCCGATGATCTATTGCGAGAAGTGTGATTGGCAGTCGGTGCCGGAGGGTCAACTGCCGGTTGAGTTACCTTTCATCCAAGATTACAAGCCCTTGGGAACGGGCAAAGCACCTTTGGCCAGTCATCCGGAGTTTTATAAAACCAAATGTCCGAAGTGCGGCGGAGAAGCCAGAAGGGAGACCGATGTCTCGGATACCTTCCTGGACAGCGCCTGGTATTTCCTCAGATACGTCTCAACTGATATAGAAACAACCGCTTTTGATAGAGAAAGGGTAAAAAAATGGCTTCCGGTCAATATGTATATTGGCGGAGCGGAGCATTCGGTGCTACACCTTTTGTATTCCCGATTTATCACGATGGTGCTTCACGATTTGGGCTTAATTAGCTTCGAAGAGCCGTTTACTAGATTCAGAGCGCACGGATTAATCGTAAAAGACGGTGCGAAGATGAGCAAAAGCAAGGGGAATGTTGTGGTTCCCGACGCATACATCAAAAAATTCGGCGCAGATACTTTGCGGGCATACCTGATGTTTATGGGGCCTTTCAGTCAGGGAGGGGATTTCAGGGATACCGGCATCGAAGGAATGCACAGGTTTTTGAAAAGAGTTTGGACTTTATTCGCAACGGGTCCTGTCGCCAGTTTCCCTCCCGCCAGTGTTCCTTCGACTAGCTCAGTCCGCGCTGTCGGGAGCCCTTCCTCTGGCGCCACCCGTTTTCGGATAATGCACAAGACGATTAAAAAGGTGACTGAAGATATTGAGAAATTAAATTACAATACCGCAATTGCGGCGCTGATGGAGTGGTACAATTTTCTGTCACAACAGAAATCAATAAGTCGGGAAGAAATTGAGGTTTTCGTAAAGTTGATCGCGCCTTTTGCTCCGCATCTTAGCGAAGAGATCTATCGAGTGCTAGGCAATAAAACTTCAATTAATGTCTCCGCTTGGCCCGTCTATGATCAGAAGTTTTTAGTCAAAGAAGAAGTAGTGATTGTGGTTCAAGTCAACGGTAAATTAAGGGGGAACATTATTGTCAGTCCGGAAACTGTCAAAAACAAAACAGAAATTGAAAGATTAGCCGGAGTTAATGAAAATGTGAAGAACAATTTACAGGGTAAGATTGTGAAGAAGGTAATCTATGTTGAAGGAAAAGTAATTAATTTTGTTGCTGCGTAAAAGATGATACTCGGGAATTCATTTCTAAGTACTTTCCTATAATCAGAAAGAATTGGCTTCCGTTGAGCTTGGGAATCCTGGGAATGATATTCTTTGCATATGGTTTGATAGGGTTATTCGGCACAAACAAAACAAGCTCGGAAAACATTGTTTTTGAATCAAAGTCCGCCGGCAACAGCCCAACCGAAATTAAAACAATCTCAATCGACATAGAGGGGGCGGTGGTAAATCCGGGAGTCTACAAATTGCCCCAAGACTCCAGGATTCAAGACGCCTTTATTTCCGCAGGTGGACTTTCAGCGCAGGCCGACAGGAAATATGTTGCCAAGAATATTAACCTGGCAATTAAGTTAACCGACGGGGCAAAAATATGTGTCCCGAATCTTGAAGAAGCAGTCAGTCAGGTATTAGTGCCGGACGGTTCTGCTCAAGGAGCAACCGCAGACACTTTGATAAATATCAACACCGCTTCCGAACCGGAGCTCGATTCTTTGCCGGGGGTAGGACCGGTAACAGCTCAGAAGATTATTGCTGGCAGGCAGTACAATTCGATTTCGGAACTTAAAGACAAGAAGGTGGTAAGCGCTAAGGTGTTTGATCAAATCAAGGATAAGATCACTGCCTACTGACAATGAATTTCAAACTGCTTATCTTGCTTCTTTTGATTCTCGGCTTCAGGTTTTACTTATTTTATTCAAGCCAGTATCAATTTGCGGATGGTCAGGAAGTTAGTTTCCAAACCATGATTTTGTCTCAACCGCAGACGGTTGGCAGTCAACAAGCATTTACTGCTAATTATAAAAATCAAAAAATCAGGATAATGACTAACGGCGGACCTGAGGTTAATTATGGAGATTATATGCGTATTTCAGGTAAAATCAGCAATCGAGGCAACGGATTGCTAATATATTTTCCGAAGATAGAAATGACAAATGATCCGGCCAATATTTTTCAGTTGGGTCTTGGAGCAATAAATTATCTCCGGGAAAAATTGATTTCCTTGTTTTCCGAAACTCTGCCGGCGCCATCCTCAAGTCTTTTGTTGGGAATTATTTTCGGCATTAAAGAACAGATGCCAAAAGATTTTTCCGGCAACCTGAAAACCACCGGAGTTTTTCACGTCCTTACCGTGTCCGGAATGAATGTCGCTTTAGTCGGGGGATTTGTCAGTACCTTTTTTGCGATGTTTTTCAAAAGACAAGCGGCAATCTTCCTTAGTATTTTGGCAATTATATTTTATGCAATTTTGGCAGGACTTGAACCGTCAATTGTCAGAGCATCAATAATGGGGATTTTGGTTTTCTCCGCTCAGATTTTGGGACGGCAAACTCTGGCAGTTAACAGTTTATTCTTGACAGGCTCCGGCATGCTTTTTCTTGACCCCTCCCTGATTTCAGATGTCGGTTTTCAACTCTCATTTGCAGCAGTCTTGGGGATTTTGTATATTAAACCTGTTTTTGGCAAGAAAGAAGGGATTGTTTCGGGGGTTTCGGTCACAATCGCAGCCCAGATCTCAACCTTGCCGATTTTACTGGCCAATTTCGGAACATATTCGGTATATTCGGTTCTGGTCAACGGCTTAGTCTTGTGGGACGGTGCCGATATCGATGGTGATTGGAGGCCTGGTAGCGATTTTGGGCTTAATTCTGATGCCCCTCGGACAGATATTTATCTATCTATGTTATCCGCTTTTGCTGTATTTTGAATCGGTAGTAAACATTTTTGGGAATATGGGGGGGTCCTGACTATAAAATCTTTACCCTGGCAATTTGCAGCGGGGTATTACTGCCTGCTGATTTCATTTCTGCTGGTTGTTTTTAAACGAAAATAATGAAGAAATATTTTTTGATCGGAAGTGTCCTGTTTTGTCTTTTGGGTGGTATCTTTCTATATCAATATATAATTTATAATGACAAAAAGTTGCATATTGTGGTTTGCGATGTCGGCCAGGGAGATGCAATTTTTATGAGAACCCCCGACGGATCGGATATCCTGATTGACGGAGGGCCGGATGATTCAGTTCTAGCGTGCCTGGGTAGACACATGCCGTTTTGGGACAAAACGATAGAGCTGATAATGATGACTCATCCGCATGCCGATCATATGACGGGCTTGATAGATGTGGTTAAAAGATACAAAGTGCTGGCTTTTGGTTACGATAAGGTTGGAAATCCAACCGGTGCTTACAAAAAACTGATCGATCTTTTAAGTCAAAACCATATAAAACAAATATTTTTGTGGCAGGGAGACCGCTTTAAAACTCAAGACGGAATTATCTTTGAGACACTTTGGCCAACACAGGAATGGCTTAATCAAAATTCAATCAGCGAAACGAGTTCCGACGCCAATGATTTTTCGATGATCGAGCTTTTGACCTACAATCATTTTAAAGCTCTTTTTACCGGAGACGCCCAAGCCTTGGCGATGGAGAAGATTGAAGCAATGGCAGAGAGAATTGATGTTCTTAAGGTTCCGCACCACGGCTCACAAACAGGCTTAAACTCGGAAATATTGGACATTTTGAATCCGAAACTGGCCGCAATTTCCGTCGGAGCCAAGAACAAATATGGCCATCCTGCACCTTTCACTCTGGATTTATTAAGCTCCAAAAATATCCAAACCCTGCGGACAGACCAAGTAGGCGACATAGAAATTATTTCAGACGGAAAAACGTGGAAAGTAAAATAGAGGAAATTTCCCGGCTTGACAGCGTTATCTGCGATATGCGTTAATAGTAGTAACAGGCAGTTTATTATGGCAGACGGACCAAGAACGCCGGAAAATCAAAATCCACTGAAGCAAGAACCGCAAGCAAAGTCCCGTGAAGGTCTTTTAAGAAAGATAGGCAAAATGTTTGGTAGGCGTGGCGAAGTATTGGAAAATGCTGTTAAAGAGTCAGTGGATAAATCCGTAGTAAAACCTGATGGACCAGTTGATGAGGGAAGAGCATTAAGACTAAATGAACTAAGAGAAAAACTAAAAATAGAGCGGTCTAGCAGTGGAGGAAAAAACGAGAGTTCTGGGGATGATGGAGGAGACGAAGAGAAAGACAATGGTGATTTTGAGCGGGCGGAATTATTGGAAAAAATTGAAGTAGTTAAAGAGAAGACACTTTGGGCTCTTAAACAGATGGGGGAGAATCTAGACAAAGACAGCACAAATATAAACGAGAAAGATAATTTCCTAAATGCATTAAAAAATATAGATTTTATCGAAGAAAAAATTGGGCCTATCGTTGAAGAATTTGTCTCCAGGACTGGTAGGCAAATGCATTTGATCGGAGATAGGGAGGCTGGTTTGTCGGAGAGTGGCGATGAAATTTATTTTCATACAGAATATGGGCTTTGCATTAACAGGGTGGGTCGTATGGGGAATCAGTCTCTGACACCTGAGCTATTGCAAGAGATGTGGGACAAAAATGACGACAGGGGTCTTTTAAAAGAATTGGGTATGTCAAAGCAAAAACTAGTTGATAGATTTCGATCGGAAATAAAAAGAAGATAATTAAAGCTCTTTTTGACCACCCCAAAATACCAACAATAGACAGCTTAATTAACCGTTTGGGAGAGTTTCGCCAGAGGCGTCATGGTAGGCTTAGGAGTCTCGTATGCGCTTTTAGCATCATCCGTAGCAGGTAGGGTAAAAGAGAAGGTTGTGCCTTGTCCTGAAGCGGATTTAACCCATATCCGTCCGTTATGTGCCTCAACAATGCCTTTGGCCAAATAAAGCCCCAATCCTGTGCCCATAGTGGCAACTTTCTCGGAGGTATTTTTGGCCTGAACATACTTGGAGAAAAGTAATTTCTGCTGTTCAGGCGCAATTCCGACACCGTTGTCTGAAACAGAAACGACAATAAATTTATCAAGACTCAAGAATTCTCCCATTGGTGAAGTGCCGTCAACAACAGGAGGAATAACTTTGTAATCCAATTCTACTTTTATTTTTCCGCCCTCAGGAGTGAATTTAAGACTGTTTGACAAGAGATTATCTATTACCTGACTGACTCTTATCTCATCAAAAGATATCAACGGCAGGGAATCGTTAAGCAGATTAAAATTCAAAGAAATACTCTTCCGTTCCGCCTGAGGCATAAAATTTTGAACTTCTTCTTTGATTAATTTTGCTATATCGCCTTTGGTTTTCTGCAGAACCAGTTTTCCGGCGTCAAGTTTGGCAGTATCCAGAATCGAACCGATTTGTCCCAAAACCCTCTTTGCCTGCGTATGGATAATTTCCAAGAACTTTAATTTCTTATCTGCCCCAAGACTGTCCTCGCTTGTGATAATGAGCTCGGCAGAGTCCTTGATGGTCGTAGTCGGTGCCCGTAATTCGTGAACCATAATGTGGATCAAATCCTCTTTCTGTAATTCTTTCTTTTTATCTTCGGTTACGTCGTGCAAGGTCACGGAAACCTTATTATTTTCAACCGGATTTACAAAAATATTCAGAAGCCTGTCTTTGGCTTTGATTTCTTTTCCGAAATTTGGGGTTTTTGTTGAAGTGACTTCATTAATTACGTTTTCCAAATTAAAATTCTCCCCGAAGATAGCTGTAATGTCGAAAAAATTAACATTTGCTTGAACTCCCAGAATTTTTTGTGCGGAATCATTAATGGTCAATAAATTATTTTTGTTATCAATCATCAAAATCCCGTCATCAATGCTATTGATTAGATCATTTAGCTTTTCCGTCTCCGAATTTACGGTTTGACTGAAATGCGTCAGGGCGGATGAGGCAGAGTCAATAATAGAATGCAGGTCTTTCATGTCTGTAAAAGCATTTTCGGAAAATGAAGATAAATGTATAATGGCCAGGACTTTATTATTGGCAACAAGCGGCATATGAAAAGAAGATAGATAGGTTGACTTAATGCCATTATTTATCGGTCTGCCGAAGATCTTCCTGTCAATGTTCAGAGAAAGTTTGCCGACAAGTTTTTCAAAAGACGACAGCATATCTTCTTCGACTTTCCCTACATATTCCAAACCTATATCTTCTTCGGCATAAATTTTAAAAACGATATTTGCGTCTTTTATGACCATCGATGAGGCCGCCGAGTAATTATAAAAATTACGCAAAGAAACAATAACTTCATCAACTACTTTTTCCGGGTCGGTTGTGTAGGCTATCTTTTCCTCAAGATCCTTAATCACGTCCAGCTTATATAGCCTGTCTTCTTCTGCTTTTTTTGCTTCTGTAAAGTGTTTCCTAAGCGTATCGTTCTCTAAAGACAGAAAAACTGCGGAAAGTCCTATCGCAATGGTAACAAATAAAGCGGCAATTGCCATACAAAATTATTCCGCCCTCACACAAAGATCAAGCAGAATTTAGTTAGCTATATAAAGTGTCGCAAATACCAGGAGAGATTGCAAGGGTTATGGTTTATGGTCAGGCGGAGTCGTGTTTTGACATCATTTCAAGCTTGTCTCCCATATTTTTGCTTCCGATGACAATAACGTAGGATCCGACTACAAAGAAAACCTGTTTTATTACCAATAAAGTAATCAGTATTTGCGGAGATTCCAGGGTTTGAATATTAATATTAATAGCATCTACAACGATTCCCAGAGCCAAGACAAATATCCCGATTCCGATCGTCTTAAATCCGGTTGCTAGAATACCGGTGGCAAATTTCTTGATGAAGCGGGCCATGATTATGGCGGATGTAATTGCCGCGAAAGCAGCAATGAAAGAGGCTGCTTCAGTCAAAACAGATATCAGTTTTATGTAGTCCATCTAAAATTATATTTTGAGAGCTTGTTTCACTTTGTTGACGAGGTCTTGGGGCTCGACCTGATATTTGAATATGTAATCCATTGCTCCGCTATCGATTGCTTCTTTTACCAATTCTTCCTGGCTGAAATTTGAAAGCATGAGGACGGGGATACTTTGCGTTGTCGCATCGGCTTTAAGGGTTTTCAAAACTTCATTTCCGGAGATATCGGGAAGAACCTGGTCCAAAAGTACCAGGTCCGGTTTTTCCGACTTAGCCTTATCAATGCCGGTTTGCCCGTTTAAGGCAAAGACAGTCTCCAAGCCATCTTTCTGAAGCGCAGCTTCAAAGATTGCGCTTAGATTCTCATCATCATCAACAATAAGAACTTTCACTATTATCAAAGTATCAGTTATATAGGGTCTTGTCAATGGGTTGTACCGGCTGACCACATCGGTAAGACTTGAAAAAAGTTTTCCTGAGCATACTCCAGTGGCGTCTTGTAATCAAGTGATTCATGAGGACGGTAGGAATTAAATTTAATAAGCCATTTGGTTA
>Ga0182027_10004773_pt1 | contig 20848 bp, 19 predicted proteins | sample 712E1DmetaG_FD_121300 | JGI IMG/M metagenome (GOLD analysis project Ga0182027, IMG submission 121300) | Permafrost microbial communities from Stordalen Mire, Sweden - 712E1D metaG (Illumina Assembly) | ecosystem: Environmental > Terrestrial > Soil > Wetlands > Permafrost | place: Sweden...
ACCCAGCCCCGGTAGGGAATCTGAATGCCGAACTGATGCTCCTCGTCGCGCTCGGAAGGCAGCGGCACAAAGGCGTTCTGCCCCTGCTGACTGGTCACGTAATTGAGGAATGAGTTCGAGACGGTCTCGAGCGGAGCGGGCTGGAAGAAGTGCCCGTACGACGCGCGCAGGACCCAGTTGAGCTTTGGAATTCTCACAGTTGCGCCGATGCGCGGATAGGCGGCGCTCTCATTGAATCCGGCGCGGTAGATAGAAAACCGCATTCCCCCCAGCAGGGTAATGTACTGACCCACGCGCAAATGATCGGAAAGATGAAACTCCGCCAAGCCGGCATTCGCTGTGGCCGAGGTGTTGGGGACACTGTTGGACGCATAGCTTTGGTCGTTGATTATGAGTCCGAACAGGTCGTTCTCGGTTTGGTAGAACGCGTACATGCCGCCGGAAAAGTTATTCGGCCCCACATCGGCGCGGACGTCCGCCTGGCCGCCAACGTAGTTCGACGCCTGGCGCCAGGTGGTTGCTACAGGGTAGTCGCTGGCGGGTGCATCGTAGTCGGCTTCATTGAAGTGATAGAAGGGCGCAACGGAAAACTCCGCTGTTGGCGAGAGCGTGTGTGTCCAGTTGGCAATCAGGAAAGAGTCGTGTTCGGTTTGCCTGTCGCGCAAGCCGTAGGACTCGTAGTATTGGCTGGCCTGCTCCCAGTCATTGGGGTCGGGGTCGTAGGGGATTTGGAAATAGTCCTGGCGGTACTGGGCGTTCACGCGTAATTGATTCTTTGCCGACTGGTTGCGGATCAGCGATGCGAACGCGCTCTGCGAGTTGGTGGCGTCATGATAGACGGATGCAACTGGAGTGGCGAGTCCGTAGTTGGCGCGGGAGCCGTTGAGGCTGGCGTACCAGGCGGTCTTTTCTGTGTGGTCGCCGAAGGAGAGCTCGGTTGCGCCGGTGAAGAAGTTTCCGGCCGATACCAGCAGTTCGCCTTCACGACTGCGCTCGAAGCCGTTGCGTGGCAGCACGTCGAAGACGCCATAGGTGCGGTCGCCTACATCGGCGGCGTAACTGCCGCGCTGTGTTTCCAGCGAGTCGATGTCCTTGGGATCGATTTGCGGGCCGACGTTCGAGGAGATTTTGGTGTTGGGAATGGCGACTCCGTCGATGAGCCAACTGGTCTGGTGCCCGCCGCGCATGTGGAGCATGTTGTGCGTCATGTAGGAGCCTGGCACGTAGTCGGTAATCATCTCCATGCCGATGGTGCGGCTGGCGCCGGGGGTCTGGTCGATCATGGCGCGCGTGATGAGCGTGGAGGGCGTCGCTGTATCGGCGGAGCTTTCAGTCGCCTGCACGACAACCGATTGTGTTGCGTCGGCAACTGAGAGTGGAATGTGCAGTACGGGATTGGTACTGGAAGCTACGGACAAGGTCTGGTTCACGGTTGCAAAGCCTGGTGCGGAAACGGTCAGGCGATATACGCCGATTGGGGCTTGCGGTAGTTCGAAGGAACCATCGGCGCCGGTCGTCGCGTGGAGAACAAAGTCAGAGTCGGAGGCTTGGAGCGTGACCGCCGCGTCCTTGATGGGACGGTGCTGGGGATCGTGGACAACGCCGTGGACGGTCGAGAATACGGTGGCGAATGCAGGAAGGGAAGTGGCCAGCAGCAAAATCGCCGCCAAACATGAATTAAAGTTTCGCATGTAGGAAAGGACCTCCAACTCAATCTTGCCGGGAACGCAGGAAACCATAAGTTGAAAGACAGACCCTACGCCTTGGCGGTCGATCGGCATCAGGCGCGTCACAACAATGGTCTGCTCAGTCAGGGAATGGACTGAGGCCGTCGCCTCTCAAAAAAACAGGCGAGTGGTTTTCAACGGGGATTCAGGGAACTTCTGATTAGGTCCTGTTTCACTTCGAGCATTCTCTCGGGGGCTAAAGCCCGGGTTTATTTTGCTCGATTTACGGCACGACTGAAGTCGTGCCCTTTCAAAACATCGACTGATTCAGAGGCTCCTTCGCTCAAGGCGGAGTCAGGAGGGTCGCGTCCGGCGTGCGTGCGGATGGGACTGAGGCGGGCATGTGCACGGCTTGCAGCAGGCGAATGCGCCTGCACTAAAAGAACGGGCAGGCTCGCTGCCGATGCAAGCAGTGCATGGGAAGCTGTGGAGGGCCCGGCCATGAAGCCGGGGAACCGCGGGCAGGCCATTGGCGCGGCCAGTTCAGGCGTTGAACTGGACGTGGTCATGGCCGCCATTCGCATTGCCATGGCGCAATGATGTGAACCGTGGCGGCGGCAGCAGGGCGGCAGACGCGAATCGTCGCTGGCTTCGAGCATCCCCGTCAAGGGGCAGAGCCCGAATAACAGAACCAGAAGGATCGAAATCCAGCGCCGCATCTGAATTTGATGGTACACGAACCGTGCTCCAGCTCACATGATGGTGGCTTGGTGTTGCCGGTTCATTGCTGTTGGTCAATTATCCCGCCACGTATCTCGGTCATTTATCATCAATGCAACCGGTATTTCCATCCCGTCAATTCAATACAAAGGAAGTCCAAGTGTCTGAAGCGCAAGGTTCCGGATCGTCCCTTAAGCATTCCACTCTGCCGGCGCAGGATGCCTCCGTCCGGCGCCCATTGCGCATTGCGCTCTTCGGCTTTGGAACGGTAGGCAGTTCGGTGGCTCGGATTCTGGTTGAATCGAAGCCGCAGGGGTTGGAGCTGACGCACATCTTCAACCGTGGCGTGGCCCGCAAGCGCGTTCCATGGGTGCCCACGAATGTGGTGTGGAGCGAGGACGCCGATGCAGTACTCGCCGCGGATGTGGACGTTATTGTGGAGCTGGCCGGGGGGCTCGATCCGGCAGGGGGCTGGGTACGCCGTGCTTTGGAAGCCGGCAAGAGCGTTGTGACCGCGAACAAAAAGCTGATTGCTCATCACGGCATCGAACTGGAGCGGCTGGCCGCGGCCAAAGGCGGGCACCTGAAGTATGGCGCTGCTGTGGCCGGCGGCATTCCGGTGATTCCCGGCCTGGAACAAGGTCTGGCCGGCGATCGGATTGAGCGCATGGAAGGCATTCTGAACGGCACGTGCAACTTCATCCTGAGCAAGATGGACGAAGGCGCGGAGTACGCAACGGTGCTGGCTGAAGCGCAGGCCAAGGGCTATGCAGAGGCCGACCCGACGGAAGATGTGGGGGGATTCGATGCGCGGTCAAAGCTCGCAATTTTGATGCGGCTGGCGTTGCGCGTAGTTGTGGATCCGGAAGAGATTGTGCCGCAAGCAATCACTTCGGTGTCGGCGGTCGACTTCAGTTATGCACGCGACCTGGGCTGCACGATTCGCCAGGTGGCGCGCGCGCAGCAGGTGAAAGGCCGTGTTGCCGCGACAGTGGGGCCGATGCTTGTGGATCTGCATTCTCCTCTCGCGTGGTCGCGCGGCACGGAGAACATGGTTGTCCTGACCGGCCACTACGGTGGCGATGTTGTCTTCTCAGGTCATGGGGCCGGCGGGCAGCCGACGGCGGTCGCCGTGGTCAGCGATCTGCTGGCTCTCGCCCACGGTTCGCGTCGCGTCGAGATTCCCTCGATCCCCGCGCGCCTCGGTGCCGAATTCGAGGTTCCCCACTACATTCGCTTCACTGTTGTCGATCGGCCCGGCATTGTTGCCGAGATTACGGGTGCGTTGGCTAAAGAGAAAATCAACATTCGCGCGATCGTGCAAAAGCCTGGCTATCCGCAGCACGCGCTGCCTTTCGTTGTCACCGTGGAGCCGTGTAAATCTTCGGCGATGCAGCGCGCGCTGACGGCTTTCCGCAGCATGGATTGCCTGATCGAAGAGCCGCTGGACCTGCAGATGCTTGAGTAGGGAAGAAGCAAGGAACAGGGAATAGTCTTGAAGGTTGGCGCGGGAGGCCGGGCAATGATCGACACGATTTATCGCTGTGAGATTTGCGGTGAAGAAAGCGTCAATCCGGTGCGCTGGCTTGTCGTGCACTGCAGCGAGGCGCAACTAACGGTCTTCAAGTGGACCAAGGAAGCCGCCAACGCGCCCCACGCGCGTCACTATTGCGGCGAAGCCCACGCCCAGGTCTACATCAGCCGCTGGCTCGAGTCTGCCTGCTCCTGAGGGACTTCGGTTATACCTTTGGCCTTACCGGTGCCACGCCTGTCGATTCGCGGACTACGAACTCCGGCGTCATTACGATCTCGGCGGGGAACTCCTTTTCGCGGTCGGCAATCCGTTCCAGCAGCACCTGCGCGCCGCGCCTGCCCATGCGGGTGAGAGGCTGGTGCACTGTGGTCAGCGAAGGCGTCGAGTAAGCCGCCGACTGAATGTCGTCGAAGCCCACCACTGAAACGTCTCCCGGCACCGAGATGCCGGCGTCCTTTAACGCGCGGATGGCGCCGATGGCGGCAATGTCGTTGAAGCAGAAGATGGCTGTAAAGTCGCGGGTTTTTTTGAGGAGCGTCTGCATCGGTTTGTAGCCGATTTCGGGCGCCATGGGGTGGTAGCCGGTCTTCATCGACCAGCCATCGGAGTCGATCCGGATCACCAGCGATGGATCGAGCTTGAGGCCTAACTCTCCGGCCACCTGCTGAATGGCCTTCCAGCGGAATTCGGAATCGGGAATGGCATGCGGGCCGCGCATGAATGCGATGCGCCTGTGCCCGAGAGCGTGGAGGTGGGTGAGGGCTAGTTCGACAGCCTGGTGATGATCGAGAACGATGTTGGTGACGTTTTCAGCCGCGCTGTGGGCGGAGATCGCGACTACTGGTACCGGTACGGAGATCTGGTCCGCAGGCGTGTTCAGCAGCAGAAATCCGTCCACGGCGCGCTCGACCAACATGCGGGGATACTTCTCGATCAGGTCGCGCTTCCAGTCGTGGCATGCGGTGAAGTAGAAGTAGTGGGCGGCGGTCAGCTCTTCGACCACGCCGCTCATGACGCGGGTGAAGTAGCCTTCGCTGAGGTCTGGCGCCAGAACGCCTACGCTCATGGAACGGCTTTGGCGCAGTGAGCGCGCAAAATAGTTGGGCCGGTAATTGAGGCGTTCCGCTGCTTCCCTTACGCGTTTGCGCGTCGCCTGTGGAATCGACTTGGCAGAGGGCGAGTCGTTGAGAACCAGCGAGATTGTGGTTTGCGAGAGCTGTAGATGCTCCGAGAGCATCCTCAGGTTGACATGTCCCGAGGGTTCCGGCTCTTTACTCTTTGCCATGTTTGAGTTTTAACACGTTTTCCTCGTATGGGTAAACGGCTGCTTGGCCTTAACTACATCGATTTTCTTTTGATCGGGACTGACGTCCAATCCAGGCCGCATCATTGTGGATGCGGCCTGGGTTCAAGTTAGCGTGCCGATTCATCCTAACGCGCCTTGATTGAATTCTCTCCAGCTTTGAGTGGCCAGATTTTTCCGTTGAATACGAAGCTGCCGCTCAGCTTGCCGGGCAGCGTGATCTTTGCATTCAGGCCAGCGCCTTCGCGGGTGTACTCCACCTTGATTTCGCCTTGCGGGTGCGGGTACGTCGCCGTCAGCGAGGGCAGTGCGCCCATGTGAGGTGCGATGCGTATAGTCGCGAATCCGGGACTGGCTGGCTCGATGCCCGCTACCAGCGTCAGCAGATCGTAGATGGGGTGCGAGGTCCACGCATGAGAATCCGAGCGCGTGTCGCCGGGGATTTCGGGCCAGGTGCTGAAGTGCAGCGGCAGCAGCTTGCGCCATGGATCTATTGAGTTCAGGTACTCGTTCGCCATGCCTGTGTGTTCCAGCGCGCGAGAGAGGTAGAAACGGAAGTAGTAGGACGCGCTTAGTACGCCGTTGGGCGTGGTTCCCGGCTCGACGGCGAGCATGGCACGCAGCACTTTCTGCTGGTGGTCTTTGGGGACTACGTCGTAGAGGACACCGAGGATGTTGGCTTGCTGGCTGAAGTTTTTCTGGTCGGGTGTATCGGCCAGGAGGCCGCGCCCGGCATTCCAGCACTTGGCGGAAAGGCCGCTGCGCACATGCGCTGCACGTGCCTCGTAGCTTGCGGCCCGCAGCGGATCGCCGAGGCCTTTTTCCAGAGCCGCGGCGTCTTCGAGAGCGCCGAGGTATTCGAGCGTGGTCACGCACGACTCGCCGTTGGCGTCATAGGTTGGAATGGTTCCGGAGGGAACCCAGTCGATGAAACTCCACCAGGGAAGCTGCTTGAGCAATCCATCCGGCTGTTCGTAGCGGGCGAACCAGTCCATGACCGTGCGCGTTCCAGGGATGGATGCCTGCGCGGGCTGCGGATCGGGCCGGTACATCCAGTAGTCGCGCACCATGCCGACATAGAGCAGCGAGAAGGTGGGAATCGTCTGCGGCAGGGAACTGGGATAGCGGCTGCGCGTGATGCCATCGGAAAAGCGCGAGTCGTCGAAGGCCTGGAGGGCCTGGCGCGCGAGGCGGTCGTCGCCCGCGACTGCGTAGGAGATGAGGGCCTGGATGCGGGTGTCGCCGACGTACTGGAGCTGTTCGTAGTAGGGCGTGTCCATGTAGGTCTCATGGGCGTCGAGGCGTGCTGTGCGCCAACTGATCTCCCAGATCTTTTTTAGGTCCTGGTCGTTGGACTGAAAAGTGGCAAGCTCCTTGAATGGATAGGCGGTGAATTGCGCCTGCAGAGACTCAAGGTTCAGCGGTTCGCCAGCCGTTTCAATGTCCAGGTCGAGGTAGCGCCAGGTCCGCCACCACAATGACTCGAAGGCGCGGTGTTCTCCGCCGTCGGGAAGGAAGCTGTCATTGAGGCCACGCGCTACGCGGTCGCTTACGTCGTCGCGGTCTCCCTTGTGGTTCTGCTTATCGTAGAGGGCCTCGGAGTAGGTGAGGCGGATTTGGGCGCCCTTGCCGCCGGAGACCGTCAGGATGGGATAGGCGGTGGTCAGCGTTTTGCGGTCAAGCAGAATGTGGATATGGCTGCCGGCAGGCACTGTCACCGGTGCGGCAGGGAATGCGTGCACTTCGGGCACTTGAGGTCCGTGATTCAAAACATCCACGCGCACTGTTTCGCCTATGCTGGTGGGCACATATTCCATGCGCGGAAGATTATCCGGAATCAGATCCCAGAAGTTGTCGCCTTGCGTGTCGGCGGAGTGGGCCCTGTTTACGCCCCCATGAATGCTGTCCCGCATCGGTGTAGCCACTGTGACCCAGTTCGGGCTGGCGTCCGATTCCGATTGCCAGTTCCAGTCATAGAGCGCCGCGTTGATCTGCTCGCCGGGGCCAGCGGCCATATACGTTATCAGGTTGACGGAACTGCGATCGAGCGCGCGGTGGCCGGACTCAATCTCAACCTGCCAGCCGTCGGGGGTGCTGATCGACTCCGTTCCCGCTGCTTCGCTCTCCAGCAGAAAGGCTGTCCGGTCGCTCACCTGCGCAATCGGGGCAAAGATGCCCCAGTTCCATACCGTCGCGGTGATCAGGTTTTTGCCGGGGTGCAGCATGGGCGCCAGGTCGAACCGTTCGTAGCGCCAGTGGGCCAGGTCGCCCCGAGCCGGCCCGTCGCCCACGCGCTGGCCGTTGACATAGAGCACAAAGCGGTTGTCCGCACTGACGCGCACCGGGTAGCTGGAGGGAACCGCTCCGAGCGAAAGCGCGCGCCGGAAGTGCAGCACCAGGGGCTCCCGCAGCGGCGCCGTTGGATGAGTGACCCACGAGGCCTTCCAGTCACGGTGCTGCCCATCGGACGGTGCAGCGTTCTGGGCCCGGGTTTGGGGGTGAATGGCGAGGACGAACAGTGCAAGGGCAATTCCTCTAAAAATAGCGCGCATCATGGGTGCCTTCCGTTTTCCAATCAACCAGCTTACCGGAAACGGGAACCCTCGCAGGTCATCTTTTCCCTAGGGACAGCCTTCCTGCCCGGATTTTTCTCATTCTATGCACTGTATTTAGCACACTTGTAACCTCCCGTTCACAATTCCCGGTTAGCCTACTTTTGGTGATCTCCAACGTGCCGGATATACATATCTCTCAGGCTCAGTTTCAGCCGGAACCCGGATCCCTCGACAGCGAGGCGCTGGTCGTGGCCCCCTCTGCCGAAGTTTCGGAGGTACGGAGCTTCCTGCTTTCGCGCGGAAGCTCGGTTATTGCGGATCAGAGCTTCGCATGGTTGATGCGGCTGTGCGCGCTGAGCATTTTTGCGATTGTTGCGCTGATTGCGATGGAACTGGTGCAGGGTTCCCAACTTACGTGGCACAAGTTCGGTCTTTCCTTCTTCTACAAGGTCTTCACCGATCCCATCACGAACATGCCGTTGTACTGGGATCCAGTGAACGAGCAGTTCAGCGCGCGGCCGTTTGTTTATGGAACGCTGGTCTCTTCGTTTCTGGCGCTGCTGATGGCCGTTCCGCTTGCCGTTGGCCTGGCGATCTTTTTGACCGAGATGTGTCCGCGCGTTCTGCGCAGTCCGCTGGCATTTCTCACCGAATTGCTGGCCGCCATTCCCAGCGTGATCTACGGGCTCTGGGCCGTTTTCGTACTGGTGCCCCTGCTCCGCGAGCACGTGAATCCGCTGCTGATTAAGTCACTGGGCTGGACCGGCATGTTTAGCGACGACAACCCAACCGGGCTGGGGTATCTTTCCGCCGGGGTGATTCTCGCGATCATGATTTTGCCCATCATTTCCTCGCTGACGCGCGAGGTGATGACCGCGGTGCCGCACTCGCAGCGCGAGGCGGTGCTGGCGCTGGGGGCAACACGCTGGGAGATGATCCGGATGGGCGTGTTGCGCAATGCGCGCATCGGCATTGTGGGCGCCATCATCCTTGGCCTGGGCCGCGCGCTGGGCGAGACCATGGCCGTCGCCATGGTGATTGGCGCGACGCCGGAGATTCACCGCTCACTGCTTTCCAATGGCAGCTCGATGGCAACTGTGATTGCCAATGAATATGCCGAAGCTATAGGCGAAATGCATTTGAGTGCATTGACCGAAATTGGACTTGCGCTGTTTATTGTCACCATCATCGTGAATGCCCTGGCCCAGGTGTTGATCTGGATGGTGACCAGGGACACGCCTGCGCAGGCGCAGTGAGGAGATTGCGTTGAGGACCGAGAAATTCAAGCTGAGAGCGCAGATGCGGACGCTGACTGACAGCCTGATCACGGCGCTGGCAATCGTGGCTACGCTGATCGTGATCGCTCCGCTGGTGGCTATCTTCGCGTATTTGCTTTACAAAGGAGCGAGCTCGCTGAACCTGGCTTTCTTTACGGAGATTCCGAAGCCGGTGGGTGAATCCGGCGGCGGCATGGCCAACGCGATTCTTGGCTCCGGAATTCTGCTTGCAGTCGCGAGTGTGATCGGCATTCCCATCGGCATTGGCGCTGGCATCTTTCTGGCGGAGTTTGGGCGCGGCACGAAATTGGCGAATGCAGTTCGCTTTACGGCCGATGTGCTGAACGGCGTGCCTTCGATTGTGATGGGCCTTACGGCCTATGCGCTGTTCATCAGCCACAAGACCCCGTTTCTTCCCTTCACGGGGCATTTCTCGGCGTTCTCGGGCGGCGTAGCGCTGGCGATCATGATGATTCCGACGGTCTGCCGCACCACCGAAGAAATGCTGCTAATGGTGCCGCATGTGATTCGCGAAGCGGCGTTGGGGCTGGGCGTGCCGAATTGGCGGTCGGTGCTGTCGATTACCGTGAAGACCGCTTCGCCGGGCATTATTACAGGTTGCATGCTGGCGTTTGCGCGCGTTGCCGGCGAGACCGCGCCGCTGATCTTTACGGCGCTGGGGAACCAGTTCTGGAGCACCAGCCTGAATGGGACCATCGCCGCGCTGCCGTTGCAGATTTATGTGTACGCGCTCTCACCCTACGACGATTGGCACAGGCTGGCGTGGGCGGGATCGCTTGTTTTGATTGTCTTGATTGTGCTCGCTGTTTCGCTGGTGCGCTTTGTGACCAGCCGCGGCGTTTTGAAAGGGGCTAGCTAAGTGGGCGTTGGCATCGAGGTCGTCAACCTGAACGCGTGGTACGGCACCAATCACACGCTGCAGGACATTAATCTGAACATTCCGGCCAACCATGCCACGGCCCTGATTGGCCCTTCGGGCTGCGGCAAGAGCACCTTTGTGCGCTGCCTGAACCGTATGCATGAAACGAACCCCATTGGCCGGGTTACGGGCACGGTGCGGATTGGCGATCTAGACATTTACAAGGACGCCAAACCGGTGACGATTCGCCGCCGCGTCGGCATGGTGTTTCAGCGGCCTAATCCATTTCCGACTATGTCGATCTACGACAACGTTGCAGCGGGGCTAAAGCTCAATGGCTATACGAACCGGCGCTCTCTGGATGAGATTGTGGAACGGTCGCTGAAGAATTCGGCGCTGTGGGACGAGGTCAAGGACGACCTGAAGAAGAAATCGGGCGCAAGCCTCTCGGGCGGGCAGCAGCAGCGGCTATGCATTGCGCGCGCACTGGCTGTCGATCCTGAAGTGCTGCTGATGGACGAGCCGGCTTCCGCACTTGACCCTGTTTCCACATCGAAGATCGAGGACCTGATCTTCCAGCTCAAATCGCAGTACACTATTGTGATTGTGACGCACAACATGCAGCAGGCTGCCCGCGTGGCCGAGAAGACGGGATTCTTCCTCAATGGGCGCATGGTCGAGTTCGACTCCACCCACAAGATCTTTACCAACCCCAGCGACAAGCGCACTGAAGATTACATTACCGGCAGGTTCGGATGACACGCATACGCTTTCAACAGAGTCTGGACGACCTGAAGGAGAACCTGCTGGTAATGGCGGGGCTCGCCGAGCAGGCGATTCAGCGCGCCATCGAGGCCTACCGGGTTCGCGATCTGTCCATCTGCGACCTTGTGAGCCGCAGTGAGTTGGCCATCAACCGCCTGGAGCGCGACATTGACCAGGCCGCTCTCGACTTGCTTGCGATGGAGCAGCCCATGGCCATCGACCTGCGTTTCATTCTCAGCGTGATCAAGATTAACGCTGACCTGGAGCGCGTTGGCGACGCTGCCAAAAGCATCAGTGATCGCGTGCGCCACATGGATAAGATGGCCGCGGTCGATTTGCCTGTCGATATTCCGCGGATGGCCGCGCTGGCCTCTGAAATGGTGCGCAAGAGCCTGCAGGCGTTCATTGAAGCGGATGCGGAGCTGGCGCGCGGAGTACTTTCGATGGACGATGCCGTCGATGCCATGAATCGCGCCGCCTACAAGGCGCTTACCAAGGTCATGGAAGAGGAGAGCCATCTCGCTCCCCAGGCTCTGAATGCGCTGATGATCAGCCGCAGCCTTGAGCGCGTGGCCGACCACGCGACGAATATCGCGGAGGATATCATCTTCTGGGTCCAGGGCTCCGATGTGCGCCATCACAAGAGCGTGATGCTTGGCGCCAACGATCCGCACGCCATGGGTTGAGTCCGGCTGGCGCCGATTGGTTTGCCAACAGAAAAGCCCCGCGCTCGGCGGGGCTTTTCTGTCGGCAATTAATTCATGCTTATCGTGCAGTGACTACCTTAACGCCCATGCTGTTCAGCTTGGTGCGCGCGCTGGAGGCTTCAGGCGTCCGTGGATGCCGCTGGATGAGCAGCCGCAGCTCGTGAATGCCCGCGTCGCGCTTGTTCATTGCCAGCAGGGCGAGCCCCTTGTGCAGTTGCGCGGCCGGTGCCTTGGCGTTACCGCTGAAGCCCTCCAGCACCAGGCTGTAAGCATTTACGGCTTCTTCGTAGTGCTTCTGCTGGTAGGCAATCTCGCCCAGATAAAACTGCGCCGCTCCGGCCAGATCGTCGAGCGGATAGTAATGCAGGACGTCCTGGAACTCTCCGGCCGCCAGCGGATACCTGCCGGCGTTGTAGTCGCGCAAACCGCTCTGGTAGGTTTCCTGCAGCGGCGGTGTCTGGCTTGTGGCCGGAGCACCGGGCACCATTGCGCCCGGAGCCTGGCCCCCACCCGGTAATGCGCTTCCGCCAGCCGGTGCGCCATTCGGCATTGCGCCGGGTTGCGCCGGATTCTGGACATTCTGCAACTGTGCCTGCAAATCCTGAACCGTCTTATCCAGCTTGGCAACGCGCGACTTCAACTCATCCACCGAATCGTTGAGCGACTGGACCTGGCCACTGACCGTGTCGACTTTGCCGCTGACGGCATCGTTTTGAGCATTGATTTTTTGCTGCAGGTCGTTGACGGCCGTGCTCATCTGCTTGGCTTGGTCCGCGGTTTGTTGCGCCAGGTTCTGCAAGACGCCAAAGCGCGTGTCGAGTGTGGACTGGAGGCGCTGCACCATATCCAGCAGTTGCTGCACCTGCGTTTGCAGTTGGATAATCTCCTTCGAAACCGCGTGTGCCCGCACCGGCGCCGAAGCAAGAACGACGGCGAAAACTGCCGCCGCAATAAGACGATTGCGAAGTGTGCTCGCTCTCTTCATAACCCTTCCATGATAACAAGAAGATGCGGCAGCCCTTCCATCTAGAGGGACTGCCGCATGGATTGTTACAGCTTTCTACTCGCTACGCCTGTGTCGATCTGTGCAGTCAGGCGGTCCGGATCTCAAGCTGTTTTACCGGTCGATTGTGAATCCGGCACGGCGATTCTGCTGCCAGCAGGCTTCGTTCGACTCGGAACAGAAGGGCTTCTCCTTGCCGTAGCTGATGACGCGAATCCGGGTAGCAGCAACGCCCGCGGTGACCAAGGCACTCTTGGCCGACTCGGCGCGCTTCTGGCCCAGGGCGAGGTTGTACTCGTCGGAGCCGCGCTCGTCGCAGTAGCCGCCGATGACAACCTTCACGTCAGGATGGCTCGCCAGGTAGCTGGCGTCCTTTGAAAGCGTAACCTGCGCATCGCTGCGGATGGCATCGGTGTCGTAGTCGTAAAAGGCGTCCTGCACATTGGCCTTGAACTCTTCTTCAGCGCTCATCGTGTTGGTGGGGACCGCGACGGCTGGAGGCGCATTGACGGCTACGCTGGCCGATGCATCGGCCGAACCGCCTTCGCCGCGCGCGACCAGGTGATACGTGGTGGATGCGGTTGGGGTTACCGTCTTGACGCCGGAAGAAGGCACATCGCCAATGCCTTCGATGGACACGGAAGTGGCGCCGGTGGTCCGCCAGGCCAGTTGCACCTGGTCGCCCGCCGAAATCACGGTTGGCGTGGCTGTCAGTTGTGCGGTGGGAGCTGCGGCGGTAACTTGCGGAGCCGCCTCTGCGGGCGGCGGTAAAGGCTGTTTTTTCTTACATCCTGAAACAGCAACCAAGGCGACAAGCAGGACAACAGGTACAAAAATCCGATGAAGTAATCTCAATTTAGTGCTCCTTCCGAAACTCAAAGTCCCAAACCCTGAACCCTCGGGCAACGAGTGCCGGAGAATTTCGTTAACGCTAAAATCATAGTTCATTTCGATGGGGTTCTGCGTTCGCGCCTGTGATCTGACTCACAATTGCTGCCGTCATTCCCAATTTCACTTCATGCTCCAATTCGGCATCGAGTTGTCGCCGGCGCGTGTCAGTTGCTGCTGATGCGTGCCGTCGGCCAGCATTGTCCATATCTGCGGGTGCCGTCCGACTGTCCTTTGAAACACGATGTGCCGTCCATCAGGCGCCCACGATGGAAAATCGTTGCTGCCCGATTCGTGCGTTACCTGCAGCCAGTGCATGCTTGCGATTTCGAATACGTAGATGTCCTGTCCGCCCGGATCGCCCGGCCCGTACTTGCGATTCCAACTGAAGGCAAGCAAACCGCCGTTGGGCGCCCACGACGGAGAAACAGCGTAGCCACTGTCGGTGATGCGCTGTACGTTGGAACCGTCCTGATCCATGGTGTAAATCTGCGGCTCGCTCGTGCGCCCGCCAACAAAGGCAAGTTGTGCGTTGGTGCGCGGATTCCATACAGGCGCTACGTTAGGCCCTTGCAACGAAGTGACCCTGTGCACGTTACCTCCGCTCGCGTCCGCCACCCAAATCTCCGAGTCTCCCGATCGCGAGGAAGAGAACGCGACCCTGGCGCCGTCTGAAGTCCATGCGGGAGAGAGATTGCTACCTCCCGCCGAGCCTCCGGGAAAGTTCACCATGCGACCCAGCTCCAGCGAATACATACGAATCGCCCATCCATCGCGAACCAGCGATGAAAAAGCAATGCGCGAGTTATCAGGTGAGATGCGCGGCGAGAGGGAAATGCTGCCCAGGTGCGTGACCTGATGCTGATTTTGCCCGTCGTAATCCATGGCCCAGATCTCTTTTGATCCGCTGCGCGTGCTGACGAAGTAGATTTTGGTTTCCGCGATTCCGTTGATGCCGCCGCCGAGCCGGTAGATGATCTCATCCGCGAACCGGTGCGCCACGGTGCGCGCCATGTCCGTGTTGGCCGCTTCGTTGTACTGCTTGCCCAGCACCTGCGGGCTGGCGGCGTTGGTGGTGTCGTCGAGCCATCCGTAGACGACCAGGCGCCCATTGCTCGCCGAGAGGGCGCCAAAGGCCACCATGGCAGCGTTGGCCGGCGCAGCAGACCACTGGCTGAGCACAATCTCTTGCGGCGCGCCCGGCATGGCCTGCGGAGCCAGACTCTTCGACACGAGTTCGAAGATTCCCGCATTGCCAAGGTCGCTATACAGCGTGGCGTCGAAGACTGCCTTGAGGGCCGGCGTCTGCGGATCGTTGCCGACCGGCTTGAAGTCCGCCGCCGCCACGCGGACGGTTGAATTTCCCAGGTTGGTTCCGGTGTGAACCCAATCCTGTGCTGTCAATTGAGGTCCACGCAAAACCGGTAATGCAAACAAGAGGAGGGGGAAAAGCCTTGAGAATCCCTTCATGCGATCTGTAATCCTTCCTTCGCCGGAGTGGAAAAGGCGCGTAAAGTTCCCGAGCGCCCTAAGTTAATAGATGCAATCGTAGGTCACATCGAGGTATTGAACGCCTGCTCCTGCCGGCAAACTCCCAAAAGTATCGACGCGCTGGGTGGCTAAAAGGCATGAGCGGTTAAGGGTCGGACTGCTGCTGGCAGTGTTGATCTTGAAGTTGGACGGAACCCCCTGCGCATTGATGCGGAAATAGATGGTTGCGGTGGTTCCCTTGGGGGTCCGGGGATCCACCTCGGGCCGATACCAGTTCTGGCCAACCTTGTCTTTGATGACTTTTACGTACCAGGGGAAGCGGCTGCCGAAATCGCCATTGCCGATGTTCACTGGGCCATTGGATGCCGATTGCATCGACCGCTGGATTGACGTGCCGGTCTGCTCGCCGTAGCGGGCCAGGTTGTCCTGCTTCGGCGTTTGCTGGTGCTGCTGCGTCTTCGGCGTGGTCTGCTTCTGTGGCTTTACCTGTTTGCCGAGGATGGGAATAGCCTTCTCGTCTACGGTCTTCTGTTCCTTTGGGCTGGGCGCTTCCGGCGCTTGGCTGGGCTTCTCCGTGGCCAATACATTTTGATTGAGCGGCTGATTGTTCGGCAGAGGCAGGGCGCTGCTTACAAGGCTGACCTGCATCGCGCCCCCGGAGCCGCCGTTGCCCCAGAAGTTGTGATGAAACAGGCCGCTCAGAGTTCCGTAGATCAGCAGCGCCGCAAGCAGTACCCCGTGCAGCACAAAGGAACCCATCGCCGGCCCCACAATCGGTTCCAGCGTCAGTTCCCGTTCCAGGTGCGCGGCGCCTTCCAGAACACTGCTCATGCTTAAGCCCAACGTGCTTCCTTCAAACAAAGCCCGGTCAATTTCCGCTAGCCGTCGTACTCTTCGAGTCCAGCGGTTGCGTCACAATCGACACATTTGTAATTCCTGCCTGCTTCACAGCGTCCATCACGGTTGCAAAGGCCCCGAAAGGCACCGTCTGGTCGGCCCGCAGATAAATCACCTGGTGCTCCGGGTCGGTCCCGGCCTGCCGCAGCTTTTGCGGCAACTCGTGAACGTTTACGGGCTGGTCGCCGAGGAAAATCTTCTGATCGTGGTCGATGGTGACCACCATCCGCTGCTCGGTGATTTCCTTCACCGTGCGCGTCTTGGGAACGCTGACTTCAATGCCCGATTGCAGCACCGGCGCAGTAATCATGAAGATCACCAGCAGCACCAGCACGACGTCCACCAGCGGCGTAATGTTGATCTCCGCGAGCGAACTCCGTGTCTGGCCGTTGCTACTTGTAAACGCCACGTTCAGCCTCCCGCGGCGCAGGCGGAGCGGCCGCCCGCACTGGAATCTCCTCCAGCGAGTTCAGCAACTCACGGCAAAAATCGTCGGTGGCAGAGGCAAAGACCCGGATGCGCCCCGACAACTGGTTGTAGGCCACCACGGCCGGCACAGCCACAAACAAGCCCGCCGCCGTGGTAATCAGCGCCTCGGCAATGCCCGGCCCAACAGCGCGTAGCGTGGCCGATCCGGCGTTACCGAGGCCGAGAAACGCGTCCACGATGCCCATGACCGTACCAAACAATCCGACAAACGGACTGCTGGAGGCGATCGTTGCCAGCCACGTCATGCGCCGCTCCAGGCCGGTGACAGCCTCGCTGGCCGCAGTCTGCGCCGTGCGCTCCAGCGGAACCATGTTGCGCGGCGGCCCCGAGCCCCCGGTCTGCCGCCTGTAGGTCTCGTAGACATCCTCGAAGACCTGCGCCAGCGGGCTGGCCGGGCAGTCTTTCGCGATCGTGGAAATCTCTTTCAGTTGCGTGGCTTTGCGGAACGCGCGGATAAAGCGCCGGCTCTCTTGAGTGGCCTTCTTGAAGGTCGAAATCTTGCCCAGGATTACGGTCCACGAGTACAGGCTGGCAATCAGCAATAGCACCAACACTCCGACCGCGATCGGGCCGATATTGCCCAGCAGGGTCGCCAGCGCGGTGAAGCCAGTGATTCCGCCGGGCGAGGCCACAGGGCTGGCGCCGTTGTCAGATTGCAGAAAATAGACAAATGCAACAGTTAAAATCGGCATTTCACCTCAATATCAACGGTAACAGACCTCAGGTCGCCCTCCCAAGTGATTGCTCTGGTCCCTATGCACGTGTTTGGGACGTCTCCGCAGCCCCGCAACCCCGCCAATCATGCTATGCTGCGCTCGGATTCTCTTCGTTGAAGTTATGGCCTGCCATCGTCGTTATCACTGAGTGAGTTCCAAGAGGTTAGCTCCAAGATGCTCGTCGAACTGCGCGCTGAAAATTACGCTGTCATCGATCATGCGATCGCCCAACTCGGGCCCGGCCTGAACCTGCTCACCGGAGAAACCGGCGCGGGCAAGTCCATATTGGTAGATGCGCTTGCGCTGCTGATGGGAGGTAAGTCGTCGGTGGAAGTTGTGCGCCACGGGGCGGAAAAAGCTGTGGTGGCCTGCGTGTTTGAGTCCACGCCGGGTGCTGAGACCATTCTCGAAGAAAACGGCATTGACTCGGAGGGCAACGACATCATTTTGCGCCGCGAGATCCTTTCGACGGGCAAGGGCCGCGTCTTTGTCAACAACCAGCCAGCCACCGTTGCTGTTCTCAAGCAACTTGCGCCAGAACTCGCCCTGGTCCATGCGCAGACCGAGACCCACACCAGCTTCGACCAGGCCCAGCAGCGCATCCTTCTGGACCGCTTCGCGGGCATTTCGCACGACGCTGTTGCAGCGGCCTACACGAACTGGCACGCAGCCAAAAACAAGCTCAACGACCTGCTGCAAGGCGAGCAGGATCGGCTGCGCATGGTCGATCTGTGGAGCTATCAGCGCAAGGAGATTGAGACCGCGCATCTGGTGGCGGGCGAAGACGAAGCTCTGGAAACGGAGAAGCGCGTTCTGGGCAACGCGGAAAAACTCTACGGCGCGGCCATGGGCGCGTTCGAGCAACTCTACGAGGGCGGAGCGTCCGCGGAAGTTGCTCTGCGTGCCGCTCTGCGCAATGTCGAGGAACTGGCGCGCTACGACGCGCGGTTCGCGGATGCCGTTCAGCAGATTATTTCGGTCCGCGCCACGGTTGGCGACGTTGCGGCGACCTTGCGCGACTACTCGGAAGGGATTGACGCTTCCCCGGAGCGTCTGGCCGAACTCGAAGACCGCCTGGCGCTGATCGACCGGCTGAAGCGGAAGTACGGACAGACCGTAGCTGAAGTCGTTGCATTTGGCGCGGATGTGGCGCAAAAGCTCTCCGAAGTTGAGGATCGCGACGAGGTCCTCAAAACGCTTCGCACCGCTCTCGAATCGGCCGCATCGGAGTATAAGAAGGCCGCCTCGGCGGTCTCAGCGCAGCGCAAAACCGCCTCCGCCAAGTTGGCGAAGCTGGCCGAAGTCCAGATCAATAGCTTGGCCATGAAGGTCAAATTCGAAGTATCGACGACGGCGAACGAGAATCAATCCGCCTGGACATCGACGGGCTGGGACACGGTCGAGTGCCGCATTTCGACCAATCCTGGCGAGCCGCTCAAGCCGCTGTCGGAGATCGCCTCCGGCGGCGAAATGTCCCGCGTGATGCTGGCGCTCAAAGTGGCTGTCGAAGAGAACTCGTCCAAGACGAGCAAGAACCCCACGCCGCGGACACTGGTCTTCGACGAAATCGACATCGGCATCGGAGGCCGCGCCGCCGAAGCCGTCGGCCAAAAACTGAAATCCCTCAGCCGCGGCCAGCAAGTCCTCTGCGTTACCCATCTCCCTCAAATCGCCGCCTTCGCCGACCAGCATCTGGCCGTAGAAAAGCGCGAGTCGGATGGCCGCACCAAAACCCAGATCCGCGTCCTCGACGACCGCGCCCGCACGCACGAAGTAGCCAGAATGGTCTCCGGCGCAAAAGTCACCGAAACCAGCCTCCAGCACGCCGCCCAGATGATCGCGGCGAGTCGATGATGGCTGGTTGACGAATGCTGTAGCTGTAGATACAATTCTGTATATACGGATACGGAGGACCGCTTGCATTGGATATGGGACCCCGAAAAGGCGAAGACGAACCTGGAGAAGCATAAGGTCAGCTTCGAACTGGCCGAACGCGCACTTGGGGATCCACTGTGCATATCGGTGCCTGACCCGTACCCGAATGAGAATCGGTGGAGGACTCTCGGTTCTCCCAGCGCCGATGGGATCGTAGTTCTCTACGTCGTGCATACGTGGCCCGAGGATGAATCGAAAGCAGGGCGAATTATCAGCGCAAGAAAGGCAGCAAGTCATGAAAGGCGGGACTATGAAGCGAGGTAATCCAGAGCCGCTTACGCCGAAGTTGCAGGCCGAGTTGGACGCTCTTGCCGCCATGCCGGACAGCGAGATCGATGCAACCGATATGCCACCCATTACTGACTGGAGCAAAGCGGTCCGGGGGCCGTTCTATCGCCCCATCAAGCGCCCTCTGTCGCTTCGCGTGGACGCCGATGTGATCGACTGGTTTCAAGGCCAGGGCCAGGGCTATCAAACCCGCATGAATTTTGCCTTGCGCGAATACGTCGAACGCCACCGCAAACGTGCCTGACCATCTGCGCTCATGCCAAATGCCATCGGAGCGGTGAACAACCAGCATCTTTAGAGTAATGGTGCACGACAAGCGCCAAGTCGCCGCGTCATGCGAAGCTATAATTCGTTCAATTATGAAGGAAGATATTCTCGAACAACTTGTCGATGACTACTTGAAGTTCAATGGGTTTTTCACCATTCACAACGTCAAGTTTCGTCCCTCCAGAGCACATCCTGACTACATCAAAGCTGCGGACTGTGTTGCAAGTGATGTGGATGTCGTTGGGTTTCACCCAATGCGAACAGGTGACGACAGGGTATGGGTAGTCAGTTGTAAAAGCTGGCAAATGGGCTTTGACCCTAAAGACAGAATTTCTGCAATCGAAAATGAAAAGGTCAGAGAAGGACGCCCTGCGTGGCAAGGCTTCAGGGAACTTGTGAAGCCGAAGTGGGCAAACGCGCTCATCCAGGAAATAGAGAGGCTTACGGGCACAACACGTTTTACATATGTCACTGCTGTGACCAAATTACTCACACCCGCTTCGACTTGGGAACAGAATGCAGCGTTCAAAAAGAATCTGGGCGGCAACCCGATCAAGATTCTTACGCTGCAAGAAATCCTCAACGACCTCTATAGCAAAACGAAAACTTCGGTCGCGTCGTCTGAAATCGGACGGCTATTGCAGGTAATAAAGGCTTCAGGATGGAATCCGGGTGCTCCTCATCCCCCAAAATAATTCGAAGAAAAACGCCGGGTGCCCATAGAGTTCATCCAAACAACTCGCTGTGCGAACCCAGCCGGGCCAGCCGCAAAACATCCGCGTCCGGCTTTCGGTAGATCAAGAGCAGATCAGGTTTCACATGACACTCCCGATAGCCTTCCCAATCGCCGCTTAGCTCATGATCGCGATGCCGGGTCTCCAACGGCTCGTCGCTCGCCAATGTCGTCAGCACGGGTACTAGATCGGCATCCAGCGTCGCCCGGTGCTGGCCCTTCGCTTCACGTTTGTAATCCCGTTTGAAAGCCGACGAGCGCTCAATCGTCCGCATGTAAATCCGCCATCAGTGCATTGACGGTCGCAAACCGCTTGCCTTTGCCGGCTTCGAGTTCGGCAATCGCCTTGCGGGTTGTAGCATTCGGAACCTTGACCTCGAAGGGCAGGCGGCGTTCATCGGCGACGCGCAACATCAGCAGCCGGATGGCGTCGGAGATGGACAGCCCCATATCTTCCAGTGCCTCGGCGGCGCGCTCTTTTGTGGCTGTATCGATGCGTGCGCGAACATAAGTGTCGGCGGTAGCCATGGCAGTCCTCCCCAGATCCTGACGATAGAACTCTATTGTAGTCGCAATGTGACTACAATAGCAATTCCTCTCCGATGATTCAGCGCTTCAAAACCGGGCGCCCCAGATCTCGTCAGCCGTTGCGGACGAACCCATGGGTTGAGGCTGCCGAGAATTACCCCCAAAAAGCGCACAATCAACTCATGGACATCTCCATCCAAATCCA
>Ga0182027_10004774_pt1 | contig 20848 bp, 14 predicted proteins | sample 712E1DmetaG_FD_121300 | JGI IMG/M metagenome (GOLD analysis project Ga0182027, IMG submission 121300) | Permafrost microbial communities from Stordalen Mire, Sweden - 712E1D metaG (Illumina Assembly) | ecosystem: Environmental > Terrestrial > Soil > Wetlands > Permafrost | place: Sweden...
CGGGGCCGCCGCTCTCCTCGTGTAGCGACAATGCGTTGATGAACTTCGTCCATTCCAGGCGGTAATCGTATTTATAGCTGAAGAAGTTCTCGTTGATGAAAGCCCTGATCTGCGAACGCAGCGAATGGGAACTCAGCGCCACGACGATCCCGACGACGCCGGAAAACCCAAGAACGATGGAGACCAGAACTGCCGGCGTTCCGCCGAAATTCCGCACGTAATAAGCCGCCGCCGCGGTGCCCTGCAGGAGGACGCCGGCGAAAATGAGCGTCGCGGAATGGAAGACCACCTTTCGGGACGAGTGAATTTGCAGGCCCAAGGAGTCGTTGCGCACGGCGGTGACGACGAACAGCGGCAAGACGACGAGATAGACGAGCGGCTGCGCGATGACGAGGAGAGGAGCACTCGTGCGGGTCAGGAACTCGGGGATGCTCATCGTGATGTTGTAAAGGAACAGCGCCGTCAGCCCGATGGCCATAAGCTTCAGCGACCAGTACCGTTGCTGGGGAAGATTCCGCGTCATGTTCTCGACCAGGATCAGCCCCATGATTGAAACGGCGAATTGGGCCACGGTGACGTTCAGCCAAAGCCCTAGACCGGTGTTGAAGTTGGCGTCGGTGATGGCGAATCCCAGGGCGCAAGCAATAAGCGCAGCCGCGGCCGCGCCAAGCCGGCGCCACAAATTCTGCGTGGCGTCGTTCTGCCTCAGGAACGCGATCATCACCGCGAACCAACCGGCGTCGCGCAAGATCCCCGCAACCCTCGGTAGCCAGGCCCAACCCGACCACCCGAAGTCCTGCTGCGCGACCGCGAACGCCCACAGCGCCGTCAAGGCGGAAGCGATGACGAACAAAGAGTTAGGCCAGGATCGCTTCCCCAAGAACGGCAGCAACAATGCAAAAGCCGCGTAGCCGAGGAACGCCAATAGGCCGCAGAAAAAGGTCGCCCCTAATCCCATCTAATTTCTGGCGCTGTCGAAGTTTTACTATGAAAATTAACAGGATAATGGCAGCCTCTCATATCAACTTTCCTCCGATGGTAAAATAATTTTACAGTGCTCTGGTGCTCTGCAGGAAGCTTGCGCTTGCCGGTTCCGTCGTCGCTTCTGGCCTCGTGGCGCCCTGGCTTGAGATCTATCCAAGATGATTTCTGCATATCTTTCCGACGCTTGAAGTCGAAAATCCGCTGACCTGCATCGCCTGGAGCAGCCAAGCCGATCGGGGCAATATCGGGGATCACGTTCGAGTCCGCCATAACTACATCAAAATCAGTAAAGCCGCCGATCTTTGTAAGCGACAATTACAATATAGAATAATTGCAATAGTCAGATGCAATATTCACGTTGTAAATCATTGAAAACAATCGAAAAAACCAGACGCCAATTTGGCGCAGATTTTGCTTAATAAGTAATGCCTTAGGGCAATTACAGGGTGAGGAACTACGACGCTCACCAAATCAGTTGCCGAATGCCACGGCGAAAAGGGTGCGATATGAGCAAAAAGCAGATTCTTGGCGGGTTTTTGTTAGGAGCTTGTCTGTGTCTGATGACGGGGGCCGCTCAGGCGACCGAGCTGGTGCCTGCGTTCACCAACGTTCCAACGGGATGGACTGTTGATCGTTATGCTCCCGACAGCTTCACCAATGTCGGGACATATGCAGGGCACACCGACGTGCTCGGCATCGGGATCGGGCCGAACGGAGACGCGGCCAACCGGCCGGCTGGCCAGCAGGGCACGTTCTACAACACGCAGGGCGAGAGCTACCTTGTCAACGGTGGTATCGGCGACAGCATGGTTGCCGAACTCTATACCCCTGCGAGCTGGGCGGATCCCAACAATGGCTACGTCCGCACCGACATGTGGGGTTTCATGGTGACACCCCTCGGGGGCCCCGCAGATAGTGGTGACTATCCCATTATCGGTTTCACCAATTACGGCGGGTATGTGGGCTTCCGTGTGTGGGACTCGAACGGCGCCGGAGCGTGGGTAAACCTCTCCACTACGGGCGTTAATTACGGCGGCTGGAACGATCTCGAGGTCGGGTACACTGGTAACGGCTTCAATTACTACGTCAACGACGTACTCGCAGCGTACATCCCAGTGTCCGTCACTCCGGAGTATTTCGCCGACGTCGCCATGCAGGCATACAATTTCGACGATCCGACGCTTTATGCGGGTGGTGTGGTTCCCCTCGCAGCGATGGTGCCGTACACCGCGCATTGGTCGGTTCCCGAACCCGCGACGTTGTTGCTGTTCGGTGCAGGCCTCGGCCTCCTCGGCTTTGCACGCCGCCGGCGGGCGAAGTAAGCGTTAGAGTGAATCTCCGGCGGGCGACACAAGCCGCTTGTCGTTGAAATAAACCTGGAGCGATTTCCGTTCAGTCGGGGATCGCTCCAAGTTTTTTCGGCTCGCTTTTTTCTACGCTGCAGGGGTTCCTCAACGCTGTAACCACCGCCTACTGCCGCCACACCAAAATCGACGAGAAGCGCCTATCGTGTAAGCGACGATTACAATATCGAGTAATTCTACGACGCATTAACGACTCTAAGATCATAAGAGATTGAAAGCAAAGGAAAATACCAACGCTCCGATCATGGCATAGGTCATGCTTCCCACTAGAATCGACTTTTGAGAGTGGTCTTCGACTATGAAGACAAGGATTGGAGGGAGAGACAGCATGCAAAAGAAAATTGGGGTGCTCGGGCCCGTACTCGCATTCGTCGTTCTCGCCGGGTCGTCGCCCGCGTGGGCCACTCCCTTGCCCTATACGACGGGCTTTGAATCGCCATCCTTCACCACAGGAACCATTAATGGGCAGGGTGGCTGGACCGTCTATGGTTCCACCAGCACCGTCACTACCGCTGCGGCCCACTCCGGCTCGCAATCTCTCCTTTTCGTGCCCGTCGCTGGTGACGGCAACGTCGTCAAGAACTCCACCCCCCTCTTCGACGCCTCCGGCGAAACGCCCAGCATCTACGTCCCCGCACCCGCCAGCAACTACATGGCCACCGACTTCTGGTTCCGCACCGTCGCCACCACCTCTGACACCGGGCTTTACGTCAGCACGTCTATGGGCAATCCCGCTTCCGTGCGCAACACCTGGCTCGGCATCTTGGACGGCACTCAAACGGCCGGAGGCATCGCCGGCGACCTCTACGTCGAAGCCTACGCTGTAGGCGCGAGCGGTAACTTCATCCCGTCCCTCAGCCCCGCCCTCGCCTGGGGCGATTGGTACCATGCAATTATCTCCGAACAATACGTCAACGGTGCCAACAACGACCTCGTCACTTACTCCGTATACGACGCCACTAACGCCCTCATCTGGAGCACCACCATCGGATCGTGGGAGAACTACTACGCCACCTGCGGCACCTGCGAACAGGCCCCGGGCCCTGTCATTTCCGACCGCACCGGCTTCGGCGGGTCGGCGGGCGGCCAGGGCATATACATTGACGATTTCTCCATGACCAACGTCGCCGCCGTGCCGGAACCAGGAACCCTTGCGCTGTTCGGCGCAGGGCTTGGTCTGCTCGGCTTCGCGCGCCGTCGGCGCAAGGCTACTTAGGGGTAAGGCAGTGTGAGAGTGGATTCTGAACAAGAATCCACTCTCAATGTTCTCTTTCATCGCAAACGTGGGGGTAGAGATGCAGAAAATGAAGACAGCAGTCGCGGCGTTTTGTTTCAGTTTCGCCGCGCTCGCTTTCCCGCAAACGAGTTCTGCGGGGACGATCTCCTCTTGTGCCAACCAGCCAGGGTCGCCAACCGATAGTGGTGGCACTCTATACACCCAGTTCACCTGCAGCCTGTACAACGACGCCAGCTCTTACACGATAGATCTGACGCCGGTGATGACGCAGGGCGGCGCCAGTCTCTACGACAATCTTGTCGGACCCGGTTACGTCGTCGTGATGAACGGCAACCCCAACGTCGTGAGCGCTAGCGATACCAACGATGCCGCCTTGTACGACGAGAGTCTCTGGGTTGCGGTTCTCTACTGGCCAGGCGATCAAGACGCCGGTACCGCCAGCGACAGCCTCACCGTGTACTGGCCGACGGCGTTCCCAACGGCCTCAGTCGTTCAGACTTTCGATGAAAACCTCTACGGTGCGGGCGCTGATTCGGGATTCTTTAGAGAGTCCACCCCTCCCGAGACCGTGTACGCGCCGGGGGCGAATGAGTACGACATTTTCACCACTCCCATTCCTGAGCCCGCGACGTTGGCGCTGTTCGGCGCGGGCCTTGGTCTCCTTGGCTTCGCACGCCGCCGGCGGGGAAAGTCAGCGTAAGAGACCAAATCTCAGACGGGCGACGCAACTCGCCTGTCGCTGAAATCAACCTGGAGCGATTTCCGTTCAATCGGAAATCGCTTCAGGTATTTTTATGGATGCATATTCCTCACTACACAGGTCCCGCCCCGGCTGGAACTCCTCCAAGCAGCCGTCCCACGGCGCTTGTTGAAAGTCCGACCGCTGTCCTGTAAGGACATTCCAACAATTTCTTCCTGATCCCAAAAGCCGGGCGGATGGGCAGCGATCCTGAATTGCGCGGTATCTGCGTTGTTGGAGCGGGCTTCATCTCCAACGTGCACGCCGAAGCGCTGCAACAGGCGAAAATCCCGATTTCGGCGATCGTCGAGCCGAACCGCAATGCCGCCGAAAAATTTGCGCGGCGCTGGAAGGTTCCGCAGGTTCACTCCTCGATCGACGAAGCGCTTGCCGCGGACGGTTTCGACCGCGCGCACGTCCTGGTTCCGCCTGACCTCCATCAAGCCGTGACGCTCCCCCTGTTGCGCGCGCGCAAATCCGTCCTGGTGGAGAAGCCGCTCGGCGTGTCGCGTGCCGAGTGCGATTTGCTGATCGAAGCGACGCCGCCCGGAGTCGCATTAGGTGTGAACCAGAATTTTGTCTTCCACCCGGCATTCCGCCGTCTGCATGAAGCGATGCGGAATGGTTTGCTCGGACGGCCGCGGTTTGTCAGCGTCATCTACAACGTGCCCTTGCGTCAGATGGCGACACGGCAATTCGGCCACTGGATGTTCCACGAACCCAGAAACATTCTTCTGGAGCAGGCTGTTCATCCGCTGTCGCAACTCGTCGCTTTGTGCGGCGATATCGAGGACATCCAGGCGTTGGGCGAGCCGGCGATCGAGATAGCTCCTGGCGTCAATTTCGTCCGCAGCTTCTCTGCAAACCTTCGGTGCCACAATCTCCCGGCGAGTTTTCGCTTCGCCGTAGGGCAATCGTTTCCCTTCTGGCAAGTCCAGGTTCTTTGCGACGACGGCGTTCTGGTCTGCGATGTCCTGGCAAATCGGCAGTGGAGCTTTGCGCGCACCCATTGGTTGGAAGCCGTCGACGGCCTTCTGTCGGGGCGTCGCTCGGCGTCGCAGATCGCCGGCGACAGCTGGAAAGTGGCGGCGGATTACGTCTTGTCGACCGCAAAGCTCAAGCCGCGGTCCGATGGGTTCTTTCAGTCGATGGCCGCAAGTATCGGCGCGTTTCACAAGGCCGTCGACCAGCGGACCACGCCGCCGCTGGACGGCGCCTTCGGCCGCTCGTTGGTGGACGCCTGCGACGCCATTGGGCATCAAATCATTCCGCGCCCGAACGCACGCAGCGCCGCGTCGGTGCGGCCCGCGCCGGCCAAGCCGGACGTCGTCATTTTTGGGGGGACGGGTTTCATCGGCACCAGCGTCGTGCAACGGCTGCGCCAGGCGCAATTGTCCGTCGCGGTCATGGCAAGGAGCACCGTCAACCTACCAAGCGTGTTCGGGTCGGACGGAGTGAGCGTGCATCGGGGCGACATCCGCAATCCCGACGATGTGTTCCGTGCCGTGGACGGCGCCAGATTGGTGGTGAATCTCGCACACGGCGGCGGAGGCGACCGCTGGGAGGACGTACGCGACGCGATGCTTGGTGGCGCGGAGAATATCGCCAATGCATGTCTGAAGGCGGGACCGCAGCGGCTCGTTCATGTCGGTTCAATTGCCGCTCTCTATTTGGGGCCGCAGTCCGGCAAGATTACTGGCGCCACGCCTCCCGACCCGCACGCGGCAGATCGCGCCTATTACGCGCGCGCGAAAGCCCTGTGCGACACACGGCTGCTTGAAATGCACCGCACCAGCGGCCTGCCGCTTTGCATTTTGCGTCCCGGCCTCGTCGTCGGAGCGGGCACGTCGCCCTTCCATTCCGGCCTCGGCTATTACAACAACGAGCAATACTGCATCGGTTGGAACCAAGGACGTAATCCGCTGCCGTTCGTTCTGGTGGACGACGTCGCCGAAGCAATCTACCTCGCTCTTCACGCGGAGAACGCCGTCGGGCACTCCTACAATTTGGTCGGCGGCGTCCGTCTGAGCGCGCGCGAATATACGGGCGAACTTGGAAAGGCGCTTGGCCGTCCGCTGGTCTTTCACGGCACGAACCCGTACCGGCTGTATGTGGAGGAGCTTGCCAAATGGTGCATCAAGCACGCCGGCGGAAGAAAAACTCCCGTTCTCACTTTGCGGGACCTGCTGTCGCGCGGCTTAAAGGCCGAGTTCGATTGCAGCGACGCTGAACGCGATTTAGACTGGCGCCCGGTCAGCGACCACGACACTTTTATCCGCCGGGCCATTTCGATCCACGCGATGCAATGACAACGGCCCGAAAAAACCGTCTGACGCTTCTCCATGCATTTTCGACCTTCCGCGTGGGCGGCCCCCAGATGCGCTTTTGTGCCTTGGCGAACCATTTTGGCGATGCGTTTCGGCATCTCTTGTTTGCGATGGACGGCCACTATGACTGCCGTGAACATCTGGCCGGCGGACTAGACCTCGACATAGCATCCGTGGCCGCGATCAAAGGCGACACCATCGGGAATTACCGGCGGTTCCGCTCTTATTTACGCGAGAGCGGCGCCGGCCGCCTGTTGACCTACAATTGGGGCGCCATTGAATGGGCGTTGGCAAACCGCCCCACGCTGTTGCCCCATGTGCATCACGAGGACGGCTTCGGGCCCGAAGAAGCGCAAGTGCAGTTGCTCCGCCGCGTTGTGGCGCGGCGAATCTTGTTGGCGCGCAGCACCGTGGTCGTACCGTCACGGACGCTCGAGCGGATTGCGCTCGACATATGGAAACTGAACCCGTCTCGCGTGCGCTATATTGCAAACGGCATCGACTGCGCGCGGTTTGCGGCCAAAACTGTCGAAGCGTTTCCGTGGCCGGGCCAAGGCCCGATCATCGGCACCGTCGCCGGCCTTCGGCCTGAGAAGAATCTCATGCGCCTGCTCGACGCCTTCGCGCGCGTGCGCGGCGAATTTCCGTGCCGGCTGTCGATTGCGGGCGACGGTCCGGACCGAGCGAAGCTGGAGGCGCGTGCAACCGCGCTCGGCCTTGCCGCGGATGTCATGTTCTGCGGCACGATCGCCCGGCCGGAGAAGATCTATGCCGCGCTCGATGTCTTCGCGCTTTCCTCCGACACCGAGCAGATGCCGACATCCCTCATGGAAGCGATGGCGGCCGGATTGGCGATTGCCGCGACTGAGGTGGGCGATGTCGCGAATATGGTCTCGGCCGACAATCGGCCCTTTGTGGTTGCACCCGACAGCAATGCGCTCGCCGATGCACTTTGCTCGCTGCTGAAGGATGACGCCCGGCGCAAGAGGATCGGCGCGGCCAATCAAGCCGCGGCCTACAGCAGATTTGACCAGGCCAAGATGTTTGCCGCCTATCGGAATCTCTACACCGGCGCCTGAGGGGGTTTACGCGACAGGATCTCCCGGAACAGCGCGAGCTGGCCTTGCGTGGTGGAATCCCAGCTGAACCGTTCGGCGTAGCGGCGGGTAGAGGCGCGGTCCGGGTAGGCTGCGAACAATTGTCGCACGCCAGCCGCCACGCCTTGGGCGTCGAGCGTCGGCATCAGCACGCCGGCCTCCGGCGCCGCAACGACTTCGGGTGTGCCCCACACGGCCGACGCCACAACCGGCGTGCCACAGGCCATCGCCTCCAAGAGGACGTTCGCCCAGCCTTCCCGGCTCGATGCCAGCACAAGGGCATCCAGCGCACTGTAGATCCCGGCTAGTTGTGCTTGATCGACCGCGCCCATGAACCGCACCCGTTTTTCGACGCCGGCTTGTGCCGCGAGCCGGACCAGAGCCGAGCGTTGCGGCCCCTCACCAACGATCAGCAGATCGGTACGAGGCAGGGAGGCGAGGGCGCGGATCGCGTGATGATGGCCCTTGCGTTCGACCAGATGGCCGACGCTGCCAAGCGTGCGCCTGGTCAGGCCGAGCGCGGCGCGCGCTTCGATGCGGTCGAGTGGACGGAACAATTCGAGATCCACGCCGTTGCGCAGCACCGTAATGCGTTCCGCGGGCGTGCCGAGCTCGACAAGGCGATCTTTGAGGGCTTGGCAGACGGTTATGAGTCCGTCGGCCGCCGCCGCCGCATCGCGGATCATTTTTCGCGGTGCGGAGAATTCCGGAATCAGGTTGAGATCGGTGCCGCGGGCGGTCACGACGACCGGAAGGTTGAAGCGGCGGGCGAGCCAGACGGCCGCCACGCCGTCGGGATAGAAATAGTGCGCGTCGATCAGGTCGAAGCGGCGCCCGGCCGCAATCAGCCGCCTCAGACTGCGTTCGAGCGTCCAGCAAAGAGTGCGCGGGGTGAGCGTCATGCCGAGCTTGGGTAAGACTAAGTAGCGCGGGTGATGCACCGTGAGATTCCCGCGTGTCTCCACAAGGGGGACGCGATCAAGGCGCCCCGCCGAGGGGTAGCCCACCAAGGGCGGGACCCAGGCGACCGGAGCGATGACTTCCGCCCTGGCCTCGTCCGTGGCCAACAGCTTCTCCAAGCGCGTGGCGACGAACGCCCCGTGTGTCGGTTGGACGGGATTGGGGAACAGCGTCGTGACCGTGAGAAGCGACAGCATAGGGCGTTTATCCAAAACAGACTCGGTCGATCGTGGGAGCACAGGCAGGTCGGAAGTCGAATACAACAATAGCCTTAGGCTGGCTCCTCAGCGAGAATATCGCAGCGGTCCAAATCACGCACGAGCGAAGCGACTCGCCTGGCGTTGCCCTGCCAGGTCAGGTCGCGCGAAACGATCTTGTTCAGCGCCGCCGCGCCAAGCCTGTCGCGCAACGGCGGATCCGCCGCCATGCGCTCGAGGGCCGCCGCCATTGCCGTGCGGTCGCCTCGCGCAAACAGGAACGCATCCAGATTGTGCTCCAGAATCTCAAGCAGGTTCGGGGTGGCGGGCGCCAAGATGGCACGAGACATCGCCATGTATTCGAATAATTTGAGCGGGCTGGCGTACGGCGTCACTTCGGGCTGCAACGCGATGTCAAAGGCCGAGATCACCTCCGGAAGGGATTTGCGCGGCATGATGCCGGTGAAGCGAACGCGGTCGGCAAGTCCGAGCTCTTGCGCCTGCCGTGCCAGGGCCGAACGCGCCGGGCCGTCGCCGACAATGACGAAATTTGCATTCGCCAGTGCCGGCCTCTTTGCCAGCAGATCGAGAATGTTCTCGAGGCCATGCCATTCGCGCATGTAACCGACGAAGCCGACGACCAGCCGTCCGTCCAGTCCCAGACGGAGCTTTGCGGCGCGGGTATCGTGCGGACAGAACAGGCTGGTGTCGACGCCGTTCGGGGTCACGATCACCCGCCGCTTGGAGACGCCGGCACGAAGCACGGTGGTGGCGAGAGCGTCGGTGACGGGAAGCACGATGGTGGCCTTCCGCCAGCACAGGTGCTCCGTCCAGGCGGCCAAACGGGGCCACGCCAGACCGCCGTGACGCGACCGCTCCTCGGCGAGCGGCGCGTTCACTTCGAGCAGGTAGGGAAGCCGGAAAAGGCGCGAAGCCCAGACGCCGGAAAGCATGTAGAGATTGGCCCGCTCGTACAATGCATCCGGCCGATAGCGGATCGCCGCTGCCGCGAGCTTCACGAATTCCACGACGCTGTAGCCGAACTCCGCCAGTTCGTAGACGGCCCTCGGCAGCAGGCGTCGTTCGACGGTCTCCGCCATTGCGTCCACGCGCCGCGGTTCGACCACCACAACGCAATGGCCCTGGCTGCGCAAGGCGCGGACCAGTTCGTCGATGTGCACCGACTGCCCATCGCGAGCGCGCGTCCGATGGTGATAAAGAATCGTCAATCCAGCCAAATTCCGCAGCCCGATCGCTTCAGCTGCGCTCTCAGCGCCCGCCTTGGGCAAATACGAGAACGCGGAAGGTCTGGAGCATAATAGTCAGATCGCGAAGGACGCTAAAGTGCTTGAGGTAGTACAGATCGTACTCGAGTTTCTTTAAGGCATCCTCTTCCGAGGCGCCGTAGGGATAGTTGATCTGCGCCCAACCCGTCACGCCGGCCTTTACGCTGTGCCGCAGCCGGTAAAGGGGGATGCTCGCTGACAACTCCTCGACGAAGCACGGGCGTTCGGGGCGGGGTCCGACCAGGGACATCTCGCCGAGCAGCACGTTCAGCAACTGAGGCACTTCGTCGATTCGTGTTCTGCGTAGGATACGCCCGACTCTGGTGATTCGCGGATCGTCTTCTGCCGCCCACTGCGCACCGAGTTCTTCCGCGTCGACCCGCATGGTGCGGAATTTCAATATCCTGAACACACGTCCGCCGCGGCTTACACGTTCTTGACGGTAGAACACGGGACCGAAATCCTCGAGCTTGATCGCTGCGCTGGCAATCACCATCACCGGCATAGCAATCAACAGCAGTCCGATGCTGATCAGGACGTCCATTGTGCGCTTCAAAGCCGCATCAAGTAAACCGAAATGGAATCCATCGGAATAAAGCAGCCAGTCCGACTCCGTCCAACGCAGGTCGACGCGGCCGGTTTCCCGCTCGAGGAACGTGCTGAAGTCGAAAACCGGAATCCCGTTCACCTTCCAGGGCAGAAGGTGATCGAAAAACAGGTTGCGGGTGTCATCGACCGCAACCACCACCTGATCGATATGCAGACGCTGTTCCAACTCTTCGACCGTACGCACACCGGAAACCGGCGTGCTCGCTTCTCCGAGCGCCGCATCCGCGGATGGTTCGCCGCCGAGATACTCTTCCGTCAGGAAATGCAGATCCGCCAGATGGTGGTGGGACTCTCGGTCAAAAAGTGCCCGCAGATAGCGCGCCCGCGTCCCACTACCGATAACCAGGATGCTTCGCCGGAACCAATGGCGGCGCATCATGGACAGGAATAGCGTGCGGCTCACCATCCCGCCGCACATTCCTGCGCCAACCCCTAAGAGGACGATCGTCACGGTGCGGCTTACGCTGCGAAAAGCCAGGGAGTTAAACTCCATGCCCAAGCCGTAATGAATCAGCGGGATGAGAAACATCGCGCTGACACCCAACCCAACCGCTAGCCGCGTAACGGCGACAGAAAAGTTGATAAGAGCATAGCTGCGATAACAGCCTGCGGCATACGCAAATGCTATCGAACTGAAAATCATGGTGAGGACGATGACGACGCTTTCATGAGCGGTCGCGAAGCCGAGCCGTTCGCGCACCGCGTAGATGAGACCGGCCATCGCGCCAGCAATGAAAAAAAGATCGAGAGAGAAAAGGGACCAGCGCGAATTTGGAACGAACCGCCGGCGCATCTGACAATCGGTCGCGGGAGCGTTGGGCAGCGATACTTTTTCTTCCGCTGCGGCGGAGTCGAAACCGCGCGTCCCTCGAGCGCGCCGCCAGACGCGCCCAGGAATTGCTGCAGAACCCATGACCTCAGACGATAGGATCTCCCCCACCCTATACAACCCCTCACAATTACCCTTCACACGCCCCGGTTGATCGTATCGAATTCGCTGTTACTTTGAAAGCAGTCTTGATCCAAAATCGGGAAGTAGGCGGGGAATATTCTCAAATACTCTTAAGATGATTGCTGGTATCCAACTCTTGCTGCGCACATTTTGTATTGATTACAAGAATTTGTGGCAATTTAAGCTTCGAGAATGGTCAGACACATAAATGTAACAACTCGTCCTTTACCTCTGGTGGGCGCCGCCAGAGTAAATCGCAAGAATAATGCGCGAGAGGGCTGTGCACTCAGTCACCGCCCCGGATTACGAAGTAGATGCAAGAGCTAAACATCCTCTCACGGAGATTTCGGATCGCTGCACTCGCGTCGCCAAAATTAGATGTGGACAATCGATCCACAAGATAGGCTGCGACGGTGCGCCGCAATCATTCCGGTCTGGTTAGCGCTTGTGTGAGGGACCGCTCTCTGCGCGGCGGACAAGACAGACAGTGCCTTATTTGGAGTTCTCAGAGTCTGCGGCCGGCCGCCGCAAGAGGCCAGGTCGCAAATGCCCGACAGGATGCTTGGCCACCTGCGAAGCTTCATTGGAAAACATCCACGTCAAGTGCTAGCTTCTTTGGTCAGCGAATAGGCTAAGGGGACGTTTGATTGAAACAGCATGTTTCTCTGGAAACACGGTTCGCGGCGCGTGCGGCGACTTTCGTCTGTGTCATCCTTGGCGCATTCATTCTTGCTGCATGCAGTTCCGCGCCGCCGCCTCCGCGCGTTGCCGAGGCTGTGGGTGAATATAAGATCGGGGCCGGTGACGTGCTGCAGATTTCCGTCTGGCAGAACAGAGATTTGTCCATCTCCGCGCCGGTTCGCCCCGACGGGCTGATTTCCGTGCCGTTGGTCAACGACGTCCCGGCCGCCGGGAAGACCCCGACGGAACTGTCCACAGATCTCGAGACTCGCCTGAAGAAATACGTGACCGACCCGGTGGTGACGGTCATCGTCAGTTCGTTTGCCAGTACGAATTCGCAGGTGCGTGTGGTCGGAGAAGCCGCGAGACCGCAGGCCATACCCTATCACGAGAACATGTCCGTTCTGGATGCCATGATTGCCGCCGGCGGATTGACTGCGTACGCGGCAGGCAACCGCGCGACGTTGATACGGAATGTCGACGGAAAAGAAATGAGTTACAGGCTCCTTTTGGACGATCTCCTCAAGGACGGCGACATGTCTGCGAATGCGCCACTTGAACCCGGTGACGTGATCATTATCCCGCAGACTTACTTTTGAGGGGGGTAGTGTGTGTGATTGCACTCAGGCGATTGCACATTGGGCTGCGCCTCACCCGCAGGCCTGATAAATCGGTTCATGCCGCACGCCTAGCGGTATGCTGCGCGCTGGCGCTGATGGTATGCGCATCGCTTTCTTCGCGAGCCTTCGCACAGGCTGCCGGCGCCGAGCCCGGGCCCGACGCAAGTTCTTCGATAGCTGAGAACCCACCGGCGCAGAGCCAGGCGACCGACAACGCGGCCGGGCCGGCTGCACCCCCCTTGTTATTGCGGGGTTCCATCGACGTGTCGGAGGGCTATACGACGAATGCCGGAGGCGGCACGGTCCCGCCTTATAATGGACACGACACTTACACCCGCGGGTCGTTGAATTTCGGGGCGCATTACGTCGCGCCGCATCTTACCGCGGACGCCTCCTATTCGTTGTCGGCCGATTACTATAGCCGGCTTCATGCCCTGAATGAGTTACAAAACCAGCTGATGCTGATCGCCGACGGGGAGATCGCTCAAAAAATTCTCTTTATAGATGCACGCGCCTTTGCGACGCCGACCTATCTCAGTCGTGTGGGAGCGCTCTCGGCGGGGGGGCAGCCGGTATCGAATTCCAACTCGCGCAACACTTACGGCTATTCCGTGCGGCCGGATTACATCCAGCGAATCGGGGATTTTGCGACCTCGGATTTCAGCGTCAGCCAACAGGGCGTCTTCTTCCTCTTGCCGCACACTTCGAGTTCCGGGCCGCCCGCTCCCAACGCGGCAAACAATTCCTTGGTCACGACGGCGTCGGAGAAGATCACCAGCGGCAGCGATTTCTCGCGTCTGCAGTGGAGCGCTGACGGATCCTACACGGAGATGACGCAGAGCACGCAGTCGGAAAAGCAATCCGAAGGAATCGGCACCATCTCGTACGCGGTGGCCCGGTGGCTGACCGTGCTCGGTCAGGGCGGTTATGACAAATTCATCTCCTCCGTGCCTTTGACGAAGGACCTTTCGGGGCCGGTCGCGATAGGTGGCGTGCAAGTAACCTACGGGCCGACGCTCGAACTCCTCGCCGAGGCGGGCGTCCAGCACAATTTCCCGACTTACCAGGGCTCGCTGCGCTGGATCATCAGCCCGTTGGACTCGATTCTTGCGAGCGCGACCGACGCAATCCAGACCCCGCAGGGCGGCATCCTTGGCAATCTCGGCAATATAGCGGCGTCGCCTTCCGGCGCCTTTTATGATTCGCAGACCGGCCTTCCGGATAGCGGACTGCAATCATCATCTGCCGGTTCCACTCCGCTCTCGCCAACGTCGCCCGACGGATTGGCGCTGGACAACTCCATCAACCGCGAACGCCAGTTCATTTTGTCGGCCACGCACACGGAAGAGAGGACCAGCATCAGCCTCGGATTATTCGGCACTATTCGCGACCGTCTCGATATAACGATAGTACCCACGGCCGGTCCAAGGACTTCGGAATACGGCGTGCGCGCGTCGGTCGGCCGCAAACTGCGCATTGATCTGTCGGCAGAAGGTGATGTCTCTTATTCGTTGGCGGATGAGTTTGGCGGACACGATCATATTCTAACTGCGGGAGCTGGGCTGAATTACACCTATTCGGAACACACCGAGGCTTTCCTGCGGGCGCAGTACTTGCAGCGCGAGTCTAACGGCATCATCGGCTTCGGTAACGCCCCGCTTTCAAGCGCCGAAATCGTGATCGGCGTGCGGTACAGACTCTAAGGCTAAGGGATCGTAACCCTCATGGATACGACGCATGAGGCCGGCGAGAACGATCGTCGCGAGGCCACTTCACTGACAGTGCGGCCAGCGAATGATGGCGACGCGCAGCGTTGGGATTCGTTTGTCTTTGCCGCGCGGGACGGCACGTTTTACCACCGCTTCGGCTGGCGCAATTTGTTCCGCGACATCTTCGGTATGGAACCTCATTATTTGGTTGCCGAGCGAGCCGGTAGGCTTTCCGGCATTCTCCCGCTCGTTCATCAGCGCAGCCTGCTGTTCGGAAACGCCCTGATTTCGGCCCCGTTCTGCATCGAGGGGGGCCCCCTCGCCAGCGACGCGCAAAGCCGCGATGCGCTTGATCGGGCCGCGATCAACCTGATGAATGCCGTTAAAGCCGACTCGCTCGAATTTCGCAGCCGCGTCGCCTCCCGCCCTGGGTGGGCGGTGAGGGCGAACATCTACGCCACCTTCGCGCGCCCATTGTCAGATGATGACGAAGAAAACCTCTTGGCGATTCCGCGCAAACAGCGAGCCGTGGTCCGTAAGACGTTGAACGGCGGGCTGACCAGCGAAGTGGATCAGGACACAAGGCAGCTGTTTCGCGTCTATTCGGAGAGCCTCCGCAATCTGGGGACCCCAATGTTTCCCAGGCGTTATTTTGTGGCCCTTCACGATGTCTTCGGGTCCGATTGCGATATTGTCGTCGTCCGGGAGGGCAAAACGGCTGTCAGCGCGGTGATGAATTTCTATTTCAAGAACACGGTCCTGCCTCATTACGGCGGCGGTGCGAAAAGCGCGCGTCGCAACGGGGCTAACGACTTCCTCTATTGGGAGGTCATGCGCCGGGCAGCACGCCGCGGTTGTCGGCGCTTTGATTTCGGGCGCAGCAAGGCCGGCACGGGCCCATTCGCCTTCAAGAAGAATTGGGGCTTCGAGCCGCAATGGCTCGAATACGAATATTGGCTGCCACCGGGGGCCGCGCTCCCCGAGAAGAACCCGAACAATCCCAAATACGCCCCTCTGATCACCATTTGGAAGAAATTGCCGCTGCCGGTGGCCAATTTCATTGGCCCCTATCTGATCGGCGGGCTGGGATAGTACTGAGCGGCCGATTTCGGCGCCGCCGGTCCTCAGGGAAGGCTGTCGGAGTCCAAAACGGATGGCCGACGTTTGCTCGGCGCCGCGACGGCTTCGGATGGAGTCGTCCTCTTGCCGAACTTCTTGCGCAGGCGCTTAAGCAAGTTGATCGCGTCACGTTCGGGAGAATCCGGCCGTCCGCTGAGCTGCCAAAGCACGAGGATCGCGCCGCAATAAGTGCTGGCGCCGAGGACGACGTCGATCGCCAGCCGCAGGTTTCCGGTGATCGGCAGCGCATGGTTAGCGGTCCACACCGCGAACGCCATCGCCGCAGCCGCCGCAAACGGCCGCCAAAGAGCGAGAAGATAATCGTACCGCGTGACATTGGCGTGGGGCCCCACCGCGAAGAAAAGAGCGGGGATGAACACGGCGGTCGCAAAAAAGCGCGTCTCTGCAACGGCAACTAGATCCTTAGTTAGATAGGCGACAGGGAAAACGGCGACCGTCAATAAGATCAGGCGCATCCATTGCATGCGCGCTCCGACGCGCGGCAAGTTCACAACGTCGAGAAATGAATAGGCACTCAAGCACAGCCCCATTAAGCCTGCATCGAGCGCGAGCCAACCCATCAGGGGAATGACGTCGAGCCATTTCGACCCGAGGATTAGACGGACCATCTCCGGCGCCACCAAAGCGACGCCAACGCTCGTCGAGGCACAAATGATAAAAGTCCAGCCAAGCGATTGGAGATAGAGGCGGCGCAATTGCTCCGGATCGACCTGATGTGCCGCCATGACCGGATAGAGAACCCAAGTCAATGGCCACATGATTTCTGCCGATGGGCTGGCAGCTACGTCGCTCGCGACCGTATAACGGCCCATGGCGGAGGTGCCAGCGACACCACCGACGGCGATCTGATCCACGCGGCCGGTGAGATAGGAGCCGCTGGATCTCACGAGAGTCCAAAAAGAGAAGGACGAGATCTCGTGAATCTTTACAAAGGACAAGCGCGGCCGGTACGGATGCAAGACGTAACTGAGAATCGTGCGCATGACCTGTGCAGAGAGGATACCCGCCACCAGCGCCCAATAATTGCGCAGCACGAACGCTAGAGTGACCGTAACGCAGAACGAGAACAGCTTGGTGTAGATGTTGTACTGAAAGACACCACCGAACCGCAGATTGCGGCTGAAATCCACCATCCCTACGTTCTCGAGACCGCCTAGAAAGGCACGCACGGCAAGACACTGCACCACGAGAACCGCGCGTGGTTCGTGAAAATATGCCTTGGTCAGCGGAGCGATGGCAACGATGGCGACGGCAATGACGAATCCCGATAGCACGGAGATTGTCCAGGCGGCGTCGTAGATTTCGCGGCCCGGACTTGTATGACGAATGATCGCGGCGGCTTGGCCGGTTTGCCCGAGCATTTCCAGCATGCCGACGACGATCATCGCCATGGCGACGATGCCGAAATCGGCCGGGGTAAGCAGACGCGCGAGGATTACGGTGCTGACCACTCCGGTCAGCCGCATTGCCCATCGCAGCGTGACCATCCAGGCTGAACCACGGAGCAGATGCATTCCCGGGCCATGGGGTGCGCCGGCGGGACCGCTATTCATACCAAGCTCCGGATCGGCCTTCCCATCGTCGTCTGGCTTGCGGCACCTTGGGTCGGCGCGCCGGGCAAATCAATGATATCTCGGTCGGAGTGTCGAGGCAGTCCGTGAAGGGTCCAATTCGCCGCAGCGTGCGAACGACATAAGCTCCGCCGGATTGGAATGAATCGCAGCAAATAATGGTAATGACCTCGCTCGGTTATTAACCGGCTCTGCAAGGCACTTATTGCAGACTTACGAATAGTTAGTGTATATCTCAAAATGCATTTATTCAAAGAATTGCGTTCAAAGACTGGTGAACGCCTGCCCGCGAACGCTGGGGGCCTCAAGGGTACGCAACGAGACAAGGATATCGCCAATGCAGAATTGGAGGGTCCTGCTGTTCAGCGCGTTGAGCGGTGCGTGGAACTACCGTTGGTATGGGCTGGCGGTGGCGTGGGCTGTCTGTGTGACGGGCTGGCTGGCGGTCGCGCTCATCCCTAACTCGTTTGAGGCCGTGGCCAAGGTCTACATAGACAGCGATTCACTATTGCGCCCCTTGCTGAAAGACCTGACGGTGAGCACCGATCCAGAACAGCAGATCGGCGTCATGCTGAATACGCTGCTCACGACTCCCAACGTCGAGCAGGTCGTGCAGCAGACCGACCCCCACGCTTCGGAGATGTCGGATGTTCAATTGCACGACAAGATTAGCTTCATTCAAAGAAACGTTAAGCTGCGCAACTTGGGGGTAAAGAACCTCTATAGCATCAGCTTCACCGACAATGACCCCCGTTACGCACAACAAGTGGCCCAGGCGCTGCTCTCGGTGCTCGTCGATTCAAATCTGGGAAATCAGCGTCGCGACGCCGACGATGTCAAATCCTTCTTGGATGCGCAGATTGCTGGTTATGAGGCCAAGTTGAAGGCCGCGGACAAGCGGCGCGGCGATTTCAAATCCGCGCATCTGGGTTCCTTTACCACGGGAGCAAACGGCGATTCTGTGACCGGCGACAGCGGGCTCGTTGCGGCAAATGGGGCCGTCGATACCGCGCAGACGGCATTGAACGAGGCGCTCGTGCTCCGCGGCACCCTGGCGGCGCAACTTGCCGCAACGCCGCCCACAATAGACGTCGATGCGCCTCCATCCGTGAGCGCCGGTGGAGTGCCGAACTCGCCGATCAGCAAACGCTCGCAGCTCGCCATGGCTCGCTCCAAGCTGGACTCAATGCGAACAGAATACACGGACGACTATCCCGACATCGTGAGCTTGAAGAGGTTGATCAAACGTCTGGAGTCGGAAATCTCCAATGTGCCTCAGGCAAGCGACAATTCGAACACTCAGGGCATTGCGAACCCCTCATACTTGATGATCCGGACGAAGCTGACCGACGTGGACACAACTGTCGCGCTGGCGCGTGCGCGCTTGAAGGACGCGCAGAAGCATTTAGAGGATGCGAAGCAGGCAACAACCTCGGATATTACGATCCAGAGTCAATATGAGGACCTCAGTCGCGACTACAGCGTGCTCTATAAGAATTATCAAGAATTGGTCGAGCGCCGGGAATCCGCCAGAATCTCCCAAGCCGTGAGCGACCAGCAGTCGTCCTTTGTGTTCCGTGTCGTCGATCCGCCGCGCAAGCCGGACCGGCCCTCGGCACCAAATCGCATCGTGTTCAATCTGTTGGTGCTTCTTGCGGGTTTGGGCGTTGGCGGCGGCGCAGCGTTTCTGATGAACCAAATCTCCGGCACGTTCATGACGGTGGAGCAGTTGAGCGAGGCGTTCTCGCTTACCGTCCTCGGGGCCGTCACGGTGGTGCCCTCCCCAGCTGCGATGGCGCGGACTAGGCGGTCGGTTATGGTCTTTGGCGCCTGCGCCGGCGCCCTGCTGGCGAGTTACATGATTGTCTTGGCGATGTTTCATACTTTCGTGCAGACGATCGCGGGAAGCGCGTTATGAGCGATCCGACGTCGCGCTTGAACCTAATCCAGCGTGCGATGCAACAGATGAAGCCAAAACCTGTTGAGACAACTTTGCCGGGCGAAGCAGATCATGTCCCGCAAGAAGAGGGTCAGTCTGCTGCAGAACTGTCGCTGACGCGCGCGGCGCCGATTCCGCCTACCCCAATACCCGCCGCGAAAACCGCACCGGGTGGGGTGTCAGATGTCCGGCTCAATTATGCGAAGCTGAGGGATTTGCAGATCGCGACGCCCGAAAACAAGTCCTCGTGCACCTACAACGAATTTCGCGTCATCAAACGCAAATTGCTGCCAATGCTGCGCGATCCGCAGACCAAGACGCTGTCGCAGAATCTGATCATGGTCACCAGCGCGCTACCCCGCGAGGGCAAGACGTTCACCGCGATGAACCTGGCGATTGGGTTGGCGGCCGAACGCAATCTCGAGGTCATCTTGGTCGACGGCGACGTTCTGCTTGCCACGGTCGGAGAATATTTCGATGCGCCCAGCGAGAAAGGATTGCTGGATCTTCTGACGGGAAGATGCCAACAGACGGACGACGTCATGCATCGTTGTGCCGATCAGCCAAACTTGCATGTGATCTTCGCCGGCAAGCACGAGGAGGCCTCACCTGAACTGCTCGCAAGCAAGCGCATGGCGGATGTCTGCACCATGCTTTCCAAACGCTATCCGGAATGCGTCGTGGTCATTGATACGCCGCCGGTGCTTGCGACATCTGAGCCGATCGCGCTGGCGATGCATGTCCATCATCTCATCATGGTCGTCGCTGCCGGACAGGCGACACGCAACCAAATCGAGGAAGCGCTCTCGGCGGTTTCGGCGTGTCCGAACATCAATTTGCTTTTCAATAGAGTGCCCAAGTGGCAGCGGTCGACCCCGTATTCCTACTACTACGATTACAAGAAGTCTTGACGGGTTGGCGGGGCAGGGCACGGAGCGAGCAAACGCGTTATGTATATCGAATTCTATGGTTTGAAAGGCAATCCATTCCTGCTCACGCCGGATCATCGGTTTTATTACGACAGCAATGTCCATTCTCAGGCGTTTGCTCACCTGATGTACGGTCTGGGCCACAGCGAAGGATTCATTGTTATTACCGGCGATGTCGGCGCCGGCAAGACGACGATCGTGCAGCGCCTATGCGCGACCATCGATCCCAGCCAGGTGATCGCCGCCCATGTCGTGACGACGCAGCTGAGCACGACGGAACTGCTTCGCATGGTCTGCGCGACGTTCGGAATTCGTGATGTCCCGTCCGAAAAGGATGCGGTTCTACTTCGCCTGCAGGAGTTCATGACCGCTCTCCACCATGAGGGTCGCAGAGCGTTGCTCATCGTCGACGAAGCCCAGAACCTCTCTGCGGCCGCGCTGGAAGAGCTGCGCATGCTGTCGAACTTCCAGATCGGCCCGGTTTCGCTTTTCCAGATCTTCCTTGTC
>Ga0182027_10004775_pt1 | contig 20834 bp, 14 predicted proteins | sample 712E1DmetaG_FD_121300 | JGI IMG/M metagenome (GOLD analysis project Ga0182027, IMG submission 121300) | Permafrost microbial communities from Stordalen Mire, Sweden - 712E1D metaG (Illumina Assembly) | ecosystem: Environmental > Terrestrial > Soil > Wetlands > Permafrost | place: Sweden...
AAGCATAATGGCGTCGGCAATGAAGTAGCCAGCCGTATCTGCATGATATATGGAATCGTATTGCGGAAATTGTGGGTAAGGTGGAGGTTCATTACTGATCCAGATCCATGCAGTGTCGCCAGCAATGAAGTTGTTTGTAACCAGGTATCCCCAGCGCCAATTCGTATCGAAAGAACTGGTGTCAGTCTGACTGTCCAGACCGAAGTCAATGGCGGTTCCTTGGCTTTGTCCGAAGTTCTGATATGGAGGCCAAGAATATGCCATGCCCGCTACCATGCGAGAATTTGCCGGACTCGGCTTGAAGTATTGCCACACAGAATAGTTGCCAGTCGCCATAATCGGAGCCTTAAAAATTGCGTGCTGATCTCTTTCATAGTTCGGCAAATTCATAGGATTGAGGCGATAATCGAGGCTATCCAAGAAATAGCCGCCAGCCCAACCTTGGCCAGTTCTGAGCCAGTTTGCTGCCGAATATTGAATCCCGTTGGTTTGAGATCTGAAGGTGCCGTTTGCAGCATGCGGCCAACCGCTTGGGTCTAAATTGAAACCATGCAAAGAAAACAGTGAATGTTCATAGATTCCTGCCCATTCATATCCAAACGTATCCTGTGGCTGTATGGGAATTAGGTTTCCTCCTGGTATGAGGCTGTCCCAAAGGTGGGAGTTGGTAATCGTAATGTTGTTCTTAGGACAGCCATAACTGCTTAGGTCCTGATATCGAGTTCCATTGAACGCACCAAGCGTTGTGCCGCCATAAGGGCCTTTTGTTAACTGAAGAAGCCAGTTGCCAGGTGTGCTGGCCGTGTCAATAAAATCGAAAACATTTCTAAGATGAAGATTCTTCATTCCAAACTCATCAAATGCATCATGATATGGCCATTCGGTGATGCCCCCCATAGCGAAGCCTCTTGGAGGAACTTTTGCAGGCATGGTCATGCGCTGATGGAGCCGATCAAGATAGTTGTTGATAATAGTGTATTCGTCCATCGCGGTTAAGCCATTTCTGAGGCCTCTAATTTGATTTGCCATGATCCGAGAGACCCAAACATCCATCTGCCCATCACCTTTATATGTCGTGTAAAGATTTGCTGTCGTATCGAAAGCAAATACCTGATTCGCATTGGTATAACATTTTCCTGTACTGTTGTTGTAGAGATCCATAAAATATCGATCATCAGTGGTAATCTCGGGGATGGCATACTTGCCCCAGGTAGCTTGTATGTAATTCCATAGGGAATCAACTCTCCAGGCAAATGGCAAATCACCGACCATTACAACTCCTTCCAAGGTGTCGCTCGAGGAAAGACTGCTTTTGTATTCAGCGCTAATAGTATCCCACAGCGGCTCGCATCTGTCCTGCACGTCAGCTTCATCGTTGAACCAGGAAATCCGCATATCGACATTCTTGAAATCCACCTTTCGCACATCGTCAATGTAACGATTCACGTACGTGCTATCAGTGCCGTAATAATAGTAACCAGTGTCGACTACAACCAGAACCTTTGCGTTCGCGACGGAGGCAAATACAAGTGCTGCTATCACGATTTTTAAGAACGGCTTCTTCATCGAGCGCCTCCTCTCGCCAAAATCATTTGCCTTGTTCTCTCGACAGCGGCAACAACCATGCCCATGCTTTTTACACTTCCTGTGTCCGCTGCGATTCTGGAAGTCGTCAGCGAATCTCGCGTGAACTGTACCCTGGAAGACAGAGTGGAGAGTGTGGTGGTGGTCGTGCTGTCTCCCACTTGGCTCAGAGCCTTGAGGGCTGGAATGATGTCGCAAGCAATCTTGGGAGGCAGGGGGGTAGCCGCGATATTCGCCAGTGCATGCCTTGAGCTTGGGTTATTGAACTTCATCAGGCAGCCTGCAATTGACGTGTGGATGAGTTGCATTACACCACCATGTCTGCGCCTCGATGCTTGGTACACCTTCACAAGTGTGTCTGACAAGGAATAGATCTTGAGTTCTTGGGCTGCCACGATGGCTTCATAGACGAGATACGGATCATGAGACATAGTGGCCTTCGCAATTTGTTGTACCAACCAATCCGGCGCTGGAGCAGTTATTCCGTTCTTTTCAACAAATGGCACCAAAGCTTGGATCAAGTATTTGCGACCATAGGTTGTAGTATCTTTGGTAAATGCTGGAGCAAGCTGGTCCAGGGTAGAATACCCTTGAAAAGCCTTCTCACCCGGCCATGTAATTTGACATTCTGCCGAGACGGCGGCAAGCAGCCAAAAAAGCATGACAACCGGGGCAAATATATCTTTGCCCATAACATCATCCTTTCGATGATCGATTCCCACCGGTTATTTTGTGTTCATTTCTTCTTCAAGTCCGCTCATCCTCGCCCTAAGCTCGTCATTTTCTTTCTTTATCGCAATCGTGTAAAGAGTGAGTTCCTCAATTTTTTGCAAAAGCTTCGCCTGCATGTCGCCCACGGACACCCCATTTTTCTTCACATCTGCTCGCGTGGGTATGCCTTCAAGATGTTTGTTCTTTTTGACGTATTCGGCGACCTTTTCGAGAGGCTTGAGGTTGTAATCGTCTTTGAAAACGAAGTCTGACCAGCCGGTTTGAGTAACAACAACTTCCTTTGCGCCGATCTTGCCTTTGACGGCGAGCTGGTAGGAAGTGCCAGGGTTGGTTGTGCCGATGCCTACTACACCATTCACAAGCAACCCATTCGATGGGGCGGCCGTACTCGTAGAATAACCGATCGCGGCCCCACCACTGACCTGCAGCGTGCTGCCTGGTGTCGTCGTTCCGATTCCCAACCGCCCTTGATAAATCGACATAGCATTCTGAAAAGTTGTTGAGTAATTGTAAAAGTCCGTTCGATAGTCTCCTGTTCCGACCCTGACGTTCGTAATCTTTCCCGTCATAGTATTGCCACTTACAGCCTCAAAACCTATGGCAACAGCTGTCCCATTTGTGCTGCTATTATTGTGAACAACTATTGGAATTGTTTCGGACCCCGAACCTGTACTCATCACCTCTAACATGTAAAATGGAGTCGTTGTTCCGATACCAACGTAGCCGGTTTTTGGCAGAAATATACCAGTACCCTCGCCAGTTGTTGCCCTGATTTCGAGACTATTGTAAGCCGATCCATTATAGCCAAGCATTCCTCCGCAGTCCGCCAAAGTTTGAAAATGCACGCCATTGGTTCCGTCCGTGATATTTGCAATGTTTCCCGTTGATCCCTTAACTTGAAGAGGAAACGCTGCTGTGGTGGTGCCAATGCCAACTTTGTCCGTTATGGTGGTCGGATAGATGTACGGCGCAGTCCGGCTCCACTGTGCAAGCGAACTCCCCACGATACAGATCACCGCCAACCCAAAGAAGTTCAGGCCGCAGTTTCGGATATTCCCCACCACAACATTCAAGCTCCTACTCCGACTTGCACGAATCCCTCTCACTGTGCCCTCCTTTGAAAAACGAAAAGTTGTCCATACGAAAAAACGTCCCTACTGTCCACTTGAAAGGTGGGTCTATGTAAAACCAAGAAAGATTACAAAATCCTGCTGCCGGCTAACTGTCTCCCTGTTTTATCTAGCACTTCCCATTTTGCCGCAGCAAACAATTCCTGACTCTGATGCCAATATATCTCTTCAGAAATCTCTCTGAAACTGCCTCCCCCCAAAGACCGTTATCCACAGGAAACCATCATTTCCAATCTTCACCAACACATTTGCCTTGCCGAAATTATCTCCCCGCAGTCCCCAACGGCAAATCGATAGAATTTCTCGCAAGACCTTGAGCGTGGTAGATGGCAAAGCCGCGTGCTTGGCTTGCTTCCGATGCAGGGGGTGATGGCTAACGAGCATTGAATAGCTCGAATGCATCGGTCAAAGGTGTTCGCACTTGGTGATAATCGCTGTGTCAATTATGTCATGCTCGATTATCAATATAGTGCTAGTGGAAGGCGTTGTCAAGAATAAAGTGAAGAGTACTAATCCGTAACAATTGTGTAATAGACAACGATGGGGCGAGCCGAATTAGTGCCACCCCATTTTTGCTTGGGAGACGGTGATTGAGTAGACTATCGTAAATGTCCGCAGATTCCCAGCGCCTTCGGGAACTTCATAGCGTAATGCCCTTGTTTGCGTTCGATTTTTGCAGATGCACCAATTGCGTTCGGCGCGCAGATTGCCTGTGAACTCGATAGACCCCTGTTGTCTCTTTGCCCCGGAAACCGACTTCATGAGCCGTATTCTTTCAAATGGCTTTTACGAGAAAAAGCCAGCTTCTTGACGGACAATTCGCCAATCATGTTGGAAAGGACGTGAAGCGTTGGATTGATACGTTCAAGCACTGCTCCTGTGGATGCAGGAGCAAGGTCTTTCTGCTCGAAGAACTTTCGCCGCGCATGCGCCCAGCACATCAGATGGGTCAGCCGTTGCTTTTTGACAACATCGTTGTACCTGGCATAGCCGTCCGACAGCAAATACCGGTCCGCTAGGTTGCGGGAATTGCGGGATCATTCGTTGCCCTGATTAACAAATAATATAGGGAATATATTTCCGGTTTGGCAAGAAATCATGCGGAAGGAAGAACAAATCTTTTCCTGCGCCGTGCGCCGGACAGGTCGATGCCTTCCAGCACAAGCGTCACCTCTGGAATCTACATCGTCGCGGACGTTCCCGTATCGTACTGCGGCGCAACGACGAACGTACCTGCTTCGAGTCGTTTATGATAAAGGCAATAGCCGGTGCGGTCCCAGAATAGAACTTTTATCCGGTTGCGTGAGCGGTTGATGAAAACGAATAGATGGCCTGACAGAGGACTTTGCCGGATAACAGACTCGGTCAGCGCAGCAAGGCTGTCGAAGCTTTTGCGCAGATCGGTCGGCTGCAGGCAGACAAAAACCAGAACCGCCGAGGGCAACCTGAAAATCGGCGATTATTCGATTCGGCTGTGCTTCACTGCGCAAAGAATCTGCCGCAAGGCAACGGCATCCATCTGCGCAGAAATACGGATCGTCGCGTTAGTTCCGGTAACGATCTCCGGAAAGGACGACTGCGGTACATCGAGCTTTACGAACTGCGGAGCAACAGAAGACCTAACCGCGGGAAATCGCCTTTTCCGCCACTCCCTGAACGTCCAGTAATTCAGGCCCTGGTGCTGACAATACGGGTGGATTGACAGGCCGCTCTTCCGTTGTGCCTGCAGATGTTTCTTGATATCCTTAGGGGAATGTTGCATGGATCGCCTCCTCTCGTCTTGTAAAATCGGGAAAGGAATGGCGCATGAAAAGATAGGTTTACAGAACGCTTACAGATAAATCTCCCCCGAAACATCATCATTCAGCAGGCAAACCACTACCGGCCAATCATAAACCTGGTTTCCTCGGATATTCCACTGCTCTCCAATCTCAGGAAATAGAAGCCGGGGCATAATCCCTTGATCGGCACGTTTTCCACGTGCGCGCCTGTGCAAAGCGGACCTTCCTGGAGATTCGAAACGGTCCTGCCGTGACAGTTGACAATAGATAAACTTGCTTTTCCGGCCTGCGGAAGGTCATAAGAAACCGCAAGCCTGTTGTTCACGCAATTTGCGCGAAGCGCGCATGAAGGGCCCATGTCCCCGCCGGTACGCATCGGCATGGAGCCGGTTTCGCTTTTAAGGGTGAAAATGAGCTTGTCGCAATTAAACGGTTCGTTGACAAAAGTAAGTTTCAATACCCAGAGGCCGGTATCGAGGGTCACCGTTGCGACATTGCTGAAGGTGTTCCAGTTGTGCCAGATCTCGTTGCCTGCCGGAGCCGTGGTTGGCGCCAGGTTGGAAATTGTAACCGGCGTTCCATCGTTAAATGAAATTGTCTGCGTATTTGGGGTAGACGCAACTGCTTCATAGGTGGTGATATTGTACACGCCGGCGGTCTTTACATGAACCGTGGATTTAACCCATTCGCCGGCTGCGATCCATCCAAGATGATATGATCCTTGCGGCGGTACGGATCCGTCTGCATTCCTGTCGCCACTGCCGAATGGCTGCATTCCTACCGTCATTTCGGCCGTGTCCACACGTATCGAGCCGAACGGGACAATCCGATCATCATGAAATCCAACTTCCCTTCCTCCCTCGTCGAAAAACACCGCTTTTACCACGCCGGGAATGGCCTGTGGATGACCCTTGAGCGTATCACCGGTAAAGACCTTTCCCGCGTACCCGGACGGAATCGCGGCGTTGAGGAGAGAGGCAATGAGGAGGCACGGCGCTGTTGCGGCGACAATCCTGCTTAACATGTTCATGTGGAAGGCTCCTTGCGAAATAGTAATTAGTGAACGATCGTAATCGATTGTGTTTCCCTGCTGCCATTGCGTTCGACGGTAACAAAATATGTACCCCGGCGTAGGTTGCGTACGTCAAGGCTGACGCTGCGGCTTCCAACCGCGCTGTTTTCGTCAACGAACGACCGTACCGTTTTGCCCGCGATATCCACAAGGGAAATTCTTGCCGAAGCACCCGCGACGGCATGATAGGTAACCGCAAGCCGCGTACCGTGCAACGTGGTCATGAGATTGATCGGGCTTTAGGGGCGGGTTTCAAACCTGCCCCTACTCGGCGCCGACTCACCGTACCATGACGATGCGTTTGACATACTTGTATCCGCCGTCAAGGACGCAGCGGAAGAAGTACACGCCGTTGCCCTTTGTCATGCCCATGCGCGACGACGGGCCCGGCAGAAGTCGGTGCCACCCGGCGGCCGCGAGCGAGCGCGGAACACCGGCGACGATCCTGCCCTGCGCGTCGAGAATTTGTATTTCAACGTTCGATTGCCTGCCGATAAACCAGCGGATCTCGCCGCCCACGGCGGCCGCGAAAATGTCCGGCGTCGCCGGCGAAAGGCCGCTGAGCCGTACAGGCTGTTGTAAAGCTACCTGCTGATCTGCGGCGACCGTGGTAAACGTGGCATTTCCCTGGCCCAGTCCGTCCGCAGTAGCGGTGATGGTGACCGTACCCGCATCGAATGAAGCCCGCACCGCAATTTTGCACATACCGCCTTCGGCGAGCAGATAGGGATCTCCCGGACTGCCTCCGTCGAAGTTGTCCGCGCCGCCTCGGTATATGCAAGGCCCGGAAACGCTGAAGTTGATCCTGTTGCTCGCGGTGGGGCACCAGATGCCGAGCGAGTCAACCACCGTGGCCAGGATAAAGGCGCAGTCTGAGCCATTGGCCGTTATGTTGAATTTCTCGCCGTTTGGCTTGACAAGAGCTGGCTCAATGGTGAGCTGGACATGGTGCGGCGCGCCGGCCGTTTTCTTTTCGTCGAAGCAGACGACGTTGCCGAGCGAATCGAGCCCTTCGGCCCGCAGCGTGCCCGGTACCCACGTGATATTATCCCACCAGCACTGGTAGGGCAAAGACGTTGACGTATTGGTCTTGTCGTCGCTTGTCGTGTTCCAGGGGTTGGGCGTTTTCTGGCCCAGGTCTGTGCCGTTAAGCAGGAGCCGTACTTTGGGGCAGTTGCTGAACGCGTTTACCCTCACCGTGCCCGATCGGTTCCAGTGATGCGCAAGGCATACGGAGGGTTTCACCGCATAGTCGATCCAGCATACCCTGTAGATATAGTAGAGCAGCTTGGGGATGCGGGAGAAATCCATGAGCGAGGTACCGAACGACCTGCCCAGGCCGGTTTCGCCGGGCGAATCCGCCATGTACCAGTGGGCAAGCCCGAACGTGTTCGCCTTGACGTCGTTTTTCCAGTTCTGCAGGTACTCGCCCGCAAACAAAAGTTCGTTGTCGTAGTCGAACCGCGCCGTCTTCGTGCCCCAGCCCTCCGCGCCCCACACGGGATAGGGCGTGCATTGCGTGGTCATTTTCATTCCTGCTTCGCAACCGGTGAGCGAGCACGACATGAGGTCGGATATGCCGTCGGTGCAGGCCTGCAGAATTCCTCTGTCGGATTGCGGGTGCTGTGTTATAGGGTCCCATTGCTTAGCAAGGTTCTTGAGCGTGAGGGAGAATCCCGGGCTGATGCCGGCATTGCTTACTTCCCATGCGAGAATGGAAGGGTTGTTCCTGTCCCGCACAATCATGTCCCTGTGGCACTCGCTCTTGAGCACGCATTTATCTTCGGTTCCGGTCACGGTGCCGAACGACCCTTCGCCTTCGCCGCTGGGCTGGACGACCATGACCCCGAACGCGTCGGCCGCCGCCACCAGCTCAGGGCTGTGCGTGGAATGCCCCGGCCTCCAGAGCCTGCCGCCGCAGGCCGCTGCGAGCGACACGTCGCGCCACTGCTGCTCCTCGGGGATCGCGGTGCCGAGCGCCGGGTAGTCGTAGCGGCTGGCAACTCCCCACAGCAGGTGCTTGTGGCCGTTGATATAGGGGAAGTTCTTGTCCCAGGTGACCGTGCGTATGCCCAGCGGGCTCTCGAACACGTCCGTGGTTACGGTGCCGACTTTTACGATGTGATACACCTTATACAGATATGGTATTCCATAGAGACTGTTCGCCGGGTACCACAGGTGCGGGTTGGCGATGTCGCCGGACTGGTCGAACACGAAAGCGGAGTCTGCGGAAATAGCCTGGGAACTCTGTTTTGTCAAAACAACGGTGTTGTTTGCGTCAACGACCTTCGTAGTGAGGGAGACCGTCTGGACCGCACCGCTCTCGTTCTGCACATGGGTCATCATCCGAACCGTGGCGGAGGCGTCGGTGGCGGTCACCGTGCCTACGCAGGTGCCCCAGTTGTTGACAACCGAGTACACGTTGGCCGGGACATACACCTTGTCGGTGATGTGCATGTATACGGGACGGAACAGGCCGCCGGAGCCCTGGCCGAACCGAAAGGACCCGGAAAAGCCCGGGTCTTCAAAGAACACGCCGGAGCTGTTGCTCATGCGCACCGCGAGCACATTGTCGCCGCCGCCGAAGATTACCTTCCCCGTGACATCCACGATAAAGGGGATGAACCCGATCACGTGGGTGGCCTGAGGGTTTATCTTGCTGTTGCCGGGAATGAAGGTTCCGTTAATGTAGACCGCGGCGCCGATATGCGCCCCCTCGAATTCGATAAAGATTTTCCGCGATTCATAGGCGTTGTCGAGCGTGAAGTGCTTCCGGTACCAGGCCATGCCCGCGTATGCGCCGGTCACCCCGTCGGGCGAATTGACATAGGTGTCGTTTTCGTTCCAGCAGTAGGGTACACCCACCGTGGTCCAGCCGGCGTCGGAAAAGCCCGGCGCTTGCGCTCCCACCGGGTCGGATTTGATGAATTTCCAAGGTGTGACTCCCATGTTGATTTTCACCCGGTTGCTCTGCTCCGGGAAATAGGTCTCAGCATGACACGAAAAAGCGGCGATGGCCGCGGCAATCAGCATTGACATAAATGTTTTTGAAACCACGATTCCCCCTTCGAAACGATTAAGGGCAATTGGAGCAAAGAGCAGCGTGATAGTCCATTTCTTGTCAAATTTTTACTTTTGTTGCCCAAAGCGAGGACCCGCCTGCCGGGGCGTATCGCCTAAGACAGGGCCGAAAAACTCGAGAATGACTACCAATCAAGAATTGAAGGACCCCGCCGCACCACGACTACGACTGCATGCGACACTACAGGAGTAGCCGCTCTTGCGAACCTGCGGGGACCGCGATTACAACCGGATGTACGCCCCAGTGAGCAGCCTGCAATCCTTCCATCCCTGTGGAAAAAGAAATTTTTGTATTCGCGCGCTAACCCCGAAGCACGCTTCGGGGTTAGCGCGCGCTTTGGGAGTCAATATAGGCGAACAGGGGGCTCACGTCAACAGGGCAGGAAATTAAGTGTTATCAATTCGTGTAACTGTCATAAATGATGGCATTGGGCGGAAACCTCTTTGTTCACAAAGACGAGCAATAAATAATGCCGGAAGGGCCGTCTGGTGAGACGACAAGGGACAATTCGAAGCGCCCGGCGCTCACGGACGCGTACCCATCGGGGCTGGTTGCGCTGCGCCGGGGACGTCCGGTTTTGCGAGTTCCTTCTTGTATAATTGCATGAAGTCGGGGCCCAGGAGATTGCTGCTGAATTCGAACTTGTCAAGCACAAGACCCCTCGCAGCCGGACTGAAGTCGAACCGTATGTAGCCGGGGCCGGCCTCAAAGTCTCCTTCAAACTCCACTCGAATGATGCTGTCTTTGTCCGATACCGGGATAAATTCCACGTCGGAGATGCTGCCGCCCTTGACTGGTCCGAGCTTCCGGCGGAACATCCGGAGCATCACCGACAGACGGTGTTGTGCGGCCGCATCGAGGGTTTGTGCATTGCGTGTGCGCAGCATGGTTATTATCGAATCGTAGGCTGACGAGGAGTACAGCCTGCAAAACCGGTCGACCGTGGGTTGCGCCATTTCCCGGAATGTGGGTTTGGCGCAGGAGAACGCCAGCAGGACTGCTGCAAAAATGAACGGTTTGACGGTTGTCATGAAGGCTAAGCTCCGGTTGGTAGTGGGTCCGCCGGCAAATTCCCATGAAAAATACCGCATCGGCGGGCCGATGTAAAGGCGGATTGCATACCCGTGCTTGCGTGCTGTGCCTTGGAGGTGATGCTGTCGGCTCTTGGCGAAGACCAGCGCATAACACGTGATGTTTTCTTGAAGAAAACACTTTTTTGTCAATCTTCTTGCACACATGGGCGCTCCCATACGATATTATGCTTGACTGCCGGTTCGACAGCCAACAGTCAAGGACGACAGTCGAAAAGAACACGATCCAGTCTCAGCGGCAACCGGCATCGGCGGGCTGGCTCCAGCGTTCGATGACATCACTAGCCGCTATAGCCAAGTTTGGTAAAGGCCTCTGTTCGCAATACAGACAATCCCCAGTTCGAATCTGGGTAGCGGCTCTTTAATTCGTTATCGTTAGATTGGCCGAAATCCCTTCGGGAGTTTTGTCGCTGCCGCTTGGGCAAGGGTAAGGTAGTGCAGCGTTTTCAGCACTGAGACACTTATGTCTTTTGTCCTTCGGGCGTGGTTCTCGGCCTTTGGCTGTGTATGTCTATTGCTTAAGGAGCCTGCCAATGAAAAGAACATCGGGTAGTGCGGGTCCGTGTCTTCTCGCCTTGCTTTGTGCAATGACTATTTGGGCAGGGCAAGAGAAAGAATCTCAATGTCTGAGCGCCGATTGCCTTTCGGGCTGGGGACGGGTCAATCCGCCGGACAGCAATGGGAATATCTCAGCTTTGGCTGTCTTTTCCCCGGGGCTCATTGTCGTGGGAAACGACAGCGGCATATGGCGCACCAACTTTTCGTACGTGTACAGCAATCTTAGTTGGTCGCGCTTGTCCAATATCCGCGCAACGTGCCTTGTCACCGATTCGTTGGGCAGCACCGTTTTTGCCGGCACAAATGGACTCGGTCTGCTTAAGATCAGCAACGGAGCCAGAACCGGCACCGGGTTGACAAACATGTATGTGAGGGCTCTCACAAGGGATACCAGAGGCTTTCTTTACGTAATTTCCAGTCCCACCGCAAACGGCAACTACACAGTGTCGTGTTCTTTTGACAGCGGAAGAGCATGGATAGGGATTGGAAAACCGACTTCCGTCCCTCCCGTATCCGCGACAGCACTGGCGGTTGATACAAGCAACAATCTTCTTGCAGGCACAAGCAGGGGGGTCTTTCGCTATGTTGGCGGATACTGGGACAGCGTTAATACCGGAACCGCAATGTTGCCCGACAGCCAGATCACAGCTCTTGCAGTCGGCCTGGATTCCCGCATCTTTGTCGGAACCAACTACGGAGCATATTTCTCTGTGGATCATGGCTGGAGTTGGGTTCAGCTCGGAGGCCCCGGATTGCCAAACCACATAACTGCTTTGGGCGTCGGCACTCCCGGAGCAATGATGCCGGTCGTGGGAACCGATACGGGGCTCTACGAATATGCAGCTTCAACGCAGGCTGTGACGAGAGACAAACAGGTTTTTTCGGCAATTTCAAAAGGACATTCCCTGAGGTTTTCTGTTGGCAAACAGGAATTGGTCGACCTGAGACTGTACGATGCAAGAGGCATCGAACGGATGCGACCGCTGCACCAGGAGGTTGCGTCCGGGACGCATGAGGTGTCGTGGGGCACATTGCCGGAGGGCGTCTATTTTTGCCGGCTCAGAGTCGGGGCCGCCGCTCTTGAGGTAAGGAAGATCGTCGTTCTGCAACAGTAGACGGGAAAGGCTCGCTATCATATGAAAACACTGGGCACACTACTTGCAGTTCTGGTGATGATATTGGGCGACGCTGCCGCCACCTGTATTCCGCCGTCAATTTTGCTCCAGCCTGCAAGTCAAACCGTCGTGGTCGGCTCCACAGTCACCTTTACCGTTGCGGCAACCGGAACTCCTCCGCTCAGCTACTTGTGGTTCAGGAACGGCACGCTTGTGGGCGGCGGGTTACCTTCCTATACAACACCGGCGGCCAAGACCACCGATAGGGGACCATTCAAGATCTATTGCATTGTGACGGATTCTTGTGGAAGCGTCCAGTCGAGTAATGCGATTCTCACGGTTTCTTGCGGCCCGTTTTCGATAACCACTCAGCCCGCAAGTCAAACTGTCAGGGGAAGATCATCAACTTTTGATACGGCGGTGATCGTGTCCTTCTCAGTTGTCGCCGCAGGCGTGGAACCGTTGACGTATCAGTGGCAAACCAGCGATTGTAATGGTTTAACCTGGGTAATTGCACAGGATGGTTTCGATACCGCCTGCTGCTACCAAGGAGCAACGACCCCTACATTTACGACGCCGGAAATAACCACCAAGTATGACGGTTATCTCATCCGGTGTATCGTGAAGGACGCCTGCGGAACCGCCGATACCTCGCAGGCAGCAAGACTAACCGTGACCACCGACACATGTATTTGGGCCACTTCTCAGCCCAGAGACCGGTATGTCAAGGTTGGAGACACGGCAACGTTTTCGGTCTCGGCCGCCGGCGCCTTGCCGCGGACGTTGCAGTGGTTCCAGCGCTCCGATTTGGTGCCGTACGGCGGGTCGACAGCCGCGTCGATTCAAGGGGCTACATCAGGCTCCTACACAGCAACTGCAACCTCAATGATGCTGGACACCGCAACCGGATTCTATTGCATGGTGAGCGGGCCATGCGGCTCCCCGGTGCAAATGTGGGCAGGGTATCTCTATGCGATTCCGTGCGCGCCAACAACACCCAATCCTCCCAACGGCGCCGCAAATGAATCCCAGGATCCTGTGCTGGGATGGAGCGCACCCGGGGCAAAAGTTTGCACACTGCAGGTGTCAACCGCCAAGGATTTTTCATCAAACGATTCCATCTTTACGGTTATTGGTACGGACCAGCCGTTGTCTCTGTCGGTCAACACGACTTATTATTGGCGTGTCAACGCCTCAAACCAAAACGGTTCCAGCGGATACTCGGCAACCTGGAGCTTTACAACCGCGCTTTGGCCTCCGGCCGCGCCCATCCTCATGAGGCCCGCCTACGGGGAGCCCGGCGTGAATCCCACTCCGACGCTTGCCTGGACCTCCGTAAAGAACGCGTCGGCGTACCGTGCGCAGGTGTCAACCATCAACGATTTCTCCACGATTCTTTTTGATGATTCCGCTTTGACCGCCGATTCGGTGAAGCCTGGAACCCTTGCCAACGACAGCACCTACTACTGGCGGGTTTGTGCAAGGGATGCCGCAGGAACAGGTCCATGGTCGCTTGTTTCGCGATTTGCAGTTGCCTCCACGGCTTCCCGGTGGGCCGGAATTTCGGGGATCCATCAACTAAGAGTATTTTTCTCGCCGCGATCTTCAACGAGCGATCTCATGATAGCGATCCCCGAAAGTTATCTTCCGGAAACCGAAGTCACGCTCAGTACAATCGCCGGCAAAATCGTGGGCCAGTGGCGACTCCTGGGTACCGGGCTGCATCGAATATCGATTGGCGGCCATGCGCAGGTGACGGGAGTCTGTTTTTGCAGAATAACAAATGGAAATAACAGTGTGGTTCGGAAATTGCCTGCTTTGAGTTTGCATTGATCTTGCCAAGACATCGATTGCCGCATTCTTTCCGCAGCATTTGTATCGGCTGAACCGTATCGCCGGATCCGGGCACGGCTGTTGCTCCGTATTTATAGAAACCACAACAAGGGGCATTCATGAACCGTTCAATACTTGTCCTGATCGGCCTGGCTCTGTCGGTTTTCGCCGAATCGCCGCCGGACTCGCTAAAAGACCATATCACCGCGGGCAAAGATTGCGATTCCTTCAGCTACGTTGCGGGAAACGGTACCCGATTCCGGGCCGAGCTTCCCAAGAGCCGCCTGCCAACCGATTATACTCCCATCGGGTTTGTGCGTCAGCCATCGTTTGTGCGCGGAGCCGGCACGCTTAACAAAGGAGAGCATTCGTTCGTGCTGTATTCCGACGGCGACCTTATTCCGCAGCCCACAATGCTGGGATACCGATACGGGATATTTTATTGGTGGGACATCGGGTACGACGTAGGCGCCAACGCCGGCGTCTTCCAGACGTTTGTCCGCACGCGCATGGAGAACCTCAAGACCCGGAAATCGGAGGCCTTTTTCTGGTCCAACGAATGGAGCGCCGGATACAAGATCCACGATATCGCGTTGCGCGACAACGTGCGGTTCGACGACAAGTCGCTGGTGGGAACCTTTGATAACTCGCTTGCCTATCGGATGGGACCGGCGCGTCGCGCGTCGATTTATCTGCTGAACGAGCTGTATGTCGACTACGACCTTCATTCGCCGCGGCGCCAGACCGATTACTATGTGATGCCCGCGATACTCGGGTTTGAGGCCATGGTTGGAAATCACGCGAGCTTCTTCGCCGAACTTGGCGCAGCGTACAGTATCAACGGCACGCAGTTCGCCGACGGCAGCAAATTGTACGACAAGACATGGTTCCCGACATTCAGGATCGGTACTGCTTTACGGACCGGAAGCTCCACCGCAATCTATTACACCCGCGAAACCAAACCCCTGTCGCGCGGAAAACAGCCCAAGCCGGTGTATTAGTCCTTCTGCGGAAGCAGAGACCGTGCCGGGAGAGAAATAAGATTTGCGCGGGCCGGGGTAGCGCCCGATCCAGAACCATTCCTGCTTGTCATGACTAAACACTTGATTTGAAGGGCCGTAAAGCACAATTGGCCTGTTTGGACACAAGTTCCTCCGGCTGATATATTTTTTCCCCAGAGGTACCTTGTTTCACCACCTTCCCGGAGACCATGCATGAAAAAGTCCGATCCCATTTCCCGCCGAAATTTCCTGTCTTCCGCCGCAACAGGAGCGGGTACGCTTCTTGCCGCCGGCGCACTGCCCGTACTTGCAACCGAGGAGAAAAGCGGCTGGTTTGACAAAAAGCAAATCAACCCGAACATAGACAACTTGCGCGTCGTAAGCTGCTGTGACCCGAAGATGATTTCCGCCGATCCCCGCAAATGGGACATGGCGTCACAGAATGCGCCGGTTATCGCCGAGCGCGTTCAGGCAAACATGGACGCTCTGGCATGCGGCCTGGCGCAGAAGAAAACCGCCCATGAAGCCTGGGGGAGCATTTTCCGCAAGCCCGCCTCCAAGGAGTGGCAGGATGTCAAGGTCGCGATCAAGCTCAATTGTCTCGGCGACAACCACCCGAGAGTCGCTGTCGTCAACTCCGTGTGCCGGGCGCTTGTGTCGCTTGGCATAGCGCCCGGCAACATCGTTCTCTACGACGGCGTCGGAAACGCCGGACCCCTCTACCGGTCTCTTGTAGGCTCCGGTATCGTGTCGGGCGTGGCGGTGAGCGACAAGAATGAATTGCTCGGCGGAACGACCTCTACGCAGGTCCCGAAGCCGCACGCCGGCTCGTTCAAATGCACGGCCGCGATTGCAAACGGGACCATCGACATTCTGGTGAATATCGCGGTCAATAAGGGAACGCCGATTGCCGGCATGACCATGACAATGAAGAACCATGCCGGCACGTTTGAGCCCATGCCGATCCATTTGGGCGGCGGGCTCAACTACATTATCGCATTCAGCAAGTCGGAAGCGCTGCTCGGAGGCGATCCGGTACGGCAGCAGCTGTGCATTGTGGACTCCATCTGGGCCAACACGGGAGGACCTTTCGGAGTACCCAACAAACGGCCGTGTATGCTGGCCATGGGAGCCTTTTCCCCCGCGGTTGACTATGTTATGGCCAGGCGGGTCCGGGAGCCGCTTATGGGTTGCAAGCACCCGCCGGAGCTCAGCAAGATCATGTCCGAATTCGGCTACGCGAATTTCGAGACGTTGGACATGGTGAAAGTTGAGCCTCCGGCCTAGAAGAAAAAGGGGAGAAGTATGAAACAATCTTGGGGTGTGGTCGGCCTGGCTTGGGCATTCCTTTGCATATGCGCATCCGGCTCGATTGCGGCGCGTCCGGATTCCCTGAAACTCAATGCGTATCGTTCGGCTGTGGACAGCGTTGCCGGCTGGAACGAACAAAGAGACGGGTTCCATTCCTTTGGCACCAGGGAGTTGTACGAACTCATCGACGGCGGGGCAGTGGAGTACGAAAAACCCGGGCTGGTTGCCGGCATCGTGATGGAATTAACCGCTTCGGGCAACAGATCAGTCAAGATTTACATAGAGGATTTCGGCACGCAGGCGCGGGCGCAAGCCATGGAAAAAACCAAGCGGAAGACGGCCTCCGATCCAAAGCCGCTGCCCGGGGCGCCAAAAAACAGTTTTACCGACGAGGTTATCGGCGGGTGCGTCGCCTATGCGAGCAGCGGGAATTTTTACTTCGAACTGGTTCTCACCGGGTACGAAAAACTAGAGAAGTCTGTCGAGGATGCAGGATCATTCTTGGGAGTTCTCTACGACAAGACCAATCCAAAACCGGTAGGGCATCGTTAGCCCTCTTGTGCCCCAGTCTTGACAATTGTGCAAATTCGCCTCTGCCAAGCGTTAGGTGGACTGGAGCGGTGCGCGGGAGTGCAGTGCCGGCCGACGACCCTTGGAAGTACCCGACGGGGTACCCGGCCGCAGGCATCGGGCGGACCGGCACCGAGGCCGAACGGCCGAGCCGGCAAGGAGACCGACCCTTTGGCAGGGGCGCGCTGCGCCCACGCCAAAGGGGAATGCCCAAACCTTTATCTCAATCTGGCAGCGGGTGCAGATTTTACCTTTTACTTCTCAATCTCAATAGTCACAAGATGCTGATCCTGGCGCTGATTCTCAAACGCCAGCATGATCCAATCATCGGACCGCGCCGTCCTCGACACGTGCAGCTCGTCGATCGCGCCGCTGAGGTAATGGGTGCCGTCGGAGCCGATAATAAATTTGTCGGCCGGATCGTCCGCCGCTTGCGGCGTGTACGATCCGGTAAAACCGCACAGGCCGCCGTCGATGAAGAAGGCCGCCGCTGCGGGCATCCAGCGCAGAGAGTAGAAATGCCATTGATTGATCCCCATGTCGCGCTGTGCGGTGAGCGTGCCCTGGCCGATGCCGCCGAATGTGGGCCGCAACCCGGGTGCGCCGGATGCTGCGCTGTCGCCGAACCACAGTTCCTTGTCGCCGGTGTCGGCCGTGACACCGGTTTTGTTTTTTGAGAACACCACGCCGCCCGGCGCGGAAAAGTTCACCCAGACGCAGATTGTAAACGCCGCCGCGGCCAGGTCGGCCACCGGGCGCGAAACCACGATTTTGTCCGGAGCGGCAAAGGAGGCCGCGTTTCCGACCCAGCTGGCCTGCGCCGTCGACGCGACGGAGTCGTCGCCGTTTGCGGCGTCGGGTGTTGCGTCTTTGTAAAGTCCGGCGGTTCCGACGCCGGCTTGCGATTCCTCAAAGTGCCACACGCCGGCGTATCCGCGGGCAGTATCGAAAACCGCCTGCGGATTCGACGCGGACGAAGCTGCTGCGTTTCCCCAGAACATGCGCACGAACTGGTCCGTGCTATTCGGAAGCACGGTGTCCAGGCCCACCCATACAACCGCCTGCGAGTTGGCCGAGTCCCATTGCGCAATCTCGAACGGAACCGGCTTTCCGGCGGCTGTTGTAAATCTGATGTCCGCGCCGCCGTGCCGTGCCTGCGAAAAGGGGAATGTCGCGGCTGAGAGCCGCACGGCCAGGGCGAAACCCGTAGCAGGCGTCGTAAGGATCACGCCGGTAATCGACGTGTTCACGAGAATCTTCGCGGAATGCAGCCACCCCGGAAACGGATTAAGGGTTGTGGTGTCAAACGGCCCGATCGTCGCGTTTGTAAGGAGTCGCACACCGGGCGACGACGCCGAAGTCTCGAACATAAGCGCGGGAATGGTGCCTTGGGCGACTGAATCGAAGAACAGGGACGTATCGCCCGCGTTTTTTCGCTTGTACATGGTGGTGCCCCTTGCCACAACATATCCCTGCATCGCGGCGATACTGTCCGGGAGATTCACCATGAGAAGGACGGGCTTCCTGAGAGAATCCGCGGCGAGTAACAGCGTTGCAGCGCCGCGGGCGACGCCGACATTGCCCATGAGAATGCGGGCGCCGGACGCAGGATCGGCTGCCTGAATGTCGTATGTGCCGGCTGACACGTTTGCAAACCGGTAGCCGCCGCTGGTGTCTGTTGTTTCGATATCGTTGGCAGGAATCCGGCCGCCGAACGCAGGGTCATAATCGTTTCGCAAGAGCATCACCTGCACGCCGGACAAACCTCTGCCGCTTGGCGTTACGATCTTTCCCGACACCTCGGTGTCGGATCCGCCGCCCGCATACATTGGCGAGCATACGAGAGACGCGGAACACGAGATGCCCCACAGCGGCAGGAGAACCGATTTTACGATGCGTTTAAGCGGGGTGGGGAACATCTTGGCGCCCGTTAGTTGCGGAATAGGGGTGGTTGCCGGCTGTCGTTGGAAATATACACGAATTCGGGAAGGATTTCACGGAACAATTGTACCATATTCAGCACCAAAAAGAGCTGGGCACCCCTTGGTCGGGGCTCGGGGGCGAAGCTCCCGATTTTGTGAATGCGCAGGCGACATGATTTTCTCAGTGCGGTGGCCTCTTTACATGATCAGCGAACGTGATAGTATAATGTATTTTGGATGCGAAAATGCCGTTAGTGCTTCCCTGGAACCGACAAACGCATCCAGGACCAGCCCCGAATGAAAAGATCGTTGCGCCCCATCGCCCCAATCGTCGCTTCCTTTCTGTTGCTGCCTCTGTGGGTATCCGCGCAGCGCATCGAGAAATACTCGGTCTTCTTCGGTTCCTGCCAAATGCCGGGCGACACTGTCCCGTGTATGGCCATGCGCTCGTTTGCACGGGAGAACAAACGATACTTTCTCACGGTGAACCTTGCAACCCTTGTCACACGCGTCGTGGACCGCGACAGCGTGCGCTGCGACACATCGACGATCGGGAAAATGAGGCGGCGTTTCCGGAGCACTCCTTATGTACTTGCGCTTGACAGTGCGGAAAAGCGGTCGGCGCTGGTCCAGGACGCGGGGATTATTCGCGGCCGTCCGGGCCAAAATGGTATCAATCTTACCGCAGATCTGTGTCCAACTAAACTTCCTATGGACAGAAAGTTCTTTACCGGTCTCATCGGCCAGTTCCTCCCGGAAGAAAAGCCGATCCCCATCGCGCTTGCGGTAACGGGAAATTGGATATACGGACACCGGGAAGACCTGCAATGGCTCATCGGTCTTCGGGACTCAGGAAAACTCAACATCACCTGGATCAACCATTCGTACAACCACCGCTGGTACGATAGCGTGCCAATGCAGGAAAACTTTCTTGCGAACAAGGAAACGAATCTGGACCTGGAAGTGCTCAAGACCGAGCGGAAAATGATGGAATACGGGCTCACGCCTTCGGTGTTCTTTCGGTTCCCCGGCCTGGTTTCCGACAGCACCCTGTTTGCCCGGATCACCGCCTACGGTCTTGTTCCGGTGGGCACCGATGCCTGGCTTGCCAAAAATCAATCACCCGGGAGCGGATCCATCGTGCTGGTCCATGCCAACGGCAACGAGCCCTATGGCATCCGCCGGTTCTTCGATCTCGTCCGCGCTCACAGGGACGGCATTCTGGCCGGCACATGGCTGTTGTACGATCTGCGCGAAAGCATCGCGTCCAAAGCCTTCTCCGCAACCGGAGGCCGCTAGGTGCGTGCCGCTCTCTCAGGCTGCTGCTGGACGATTGTATTGACATTTGCAATCGCATGGGCGGCCCGGCCCGATTCGTCCGCGGCGCCGCTGTTCCGTCTGGACCTTACTCTCGTTGATTTTCCGGCCAATGCCGGGCCCGGCGCATACTGGCCCACCATGGCGCAAACGAAATCCTCCACCCTTGCGTTTTGCGAACTCAGCAATTCCTGCGTCGCGCTGGCGGTGTCGCGCATTCGCAACCCGTTTGCGCAGGCAAGCGCCACGCTGGGCCTGGAGGCATGCGCGCTTCTGGTGAATGCCTATCTGCCGTTCGGCGTCACCTGGATGCACGAGGAGTATCATCGCGCCGTTCTATCGAACCGCGGCATTTCGTCGTACGACGGCGTATACGATTTCAACATCGATGTAACCGCGATTTCGGTTTCTCACGTAACTGACGAGGCGCTCGAGCAGCTTAAAGCAAGCCATCCCGAAGATCTGGTACGCTGCGAGGAAGCCGGTTACGAAGGCCAGATCGACCTTGCGGACGGATTGCTGCAGGACGCACTGATGCACGGCAGCCGCCTGGTTGAACCCATGGCGTTATATGCGTTGTTTTCCAACTCGTTTTACATTTGGTACAATACCTCTGCCGAGGCGGATGAGGAGATTGCCGAGTTCAACCAACGCGAGACAACGGTTGCGCAGCGTGATATTGTCGGATGGGACTTTTCCTCGTGGACCTACGACCTGCACCGGCCCAGCGAAGCC
>Ga0182027_10004776_pt1 | contig 20831 bp, 18 predicted proteins | sample 712E1DmetaG_FD_121300 | JGI IMG/M metagenome (GOLD analysis project Ga0182027, IMG submission 121300) | Permafrost microbial communities from Stordalen Mire, Sweden - 712E1D metaG (Illumina Assembly) | ecosystem: Environmental > Terrestrial > Soil > Wetlands > Permafrost | place: Sweden...
CACAAGACCTACCTCCAGGCGATCCCCTATTTCGACCGGCTGGATTACGTCGCGCCGATGAACCAGGAGCACGCCTTCTGCCTGGGCATCGAGAAGCTGCTCGGCTTGGAAGTTCCCAAGCGCGGGCAATATGTCCGCGTGCTGTTCTGCGAGATCGGCCGGCTGCTTTCGCACCTGCTCAACGTCACCACGCAGGCAATGGACGTGGGCGCGCTCACCCCGCCGCTGTGGGGCTTCGAGGAACGCGAGAAGCTGATGATCTTCTACGAGCGCGCCTCGGGCAGCCGCCTGCACGCGGCCTATTTCCGCCCCGGCGGCGTGCATCAGGATTTGCCGCCGGAATTGTACGAAGACATTTACGAATTCTGCAAACACTTCCCCAAGGTGCTCGACGACATCGAGACGCTGCTTACCGACAACCGCATCTTCAAGCAGCGCAATGTCGATATCGGTGTGGTGACGCGCGCCGAGGCCGAGAGTTGGGGCATGACCGGCGTCATGCTGCGCTCCACCGGCGTCGCCTGGGACCTGCGCCGCGCCCAGCCTTACGAATGCTACAACGAACTCGATTTTCAAATTCCCATCGGCAAGAACGGCGACTGCTACGACCGCTACGTCATGCGCATGGAAGAGATGCGCCAATCGACCAAGCTGATGCAGCAATGCATCGAGAAGATGCCGGACGGGCCGGTGGTCACGACCGACCACAAGGTCTCGCCGCCGCGCCGCGCCGAGATGAAGACCTCGATGGAAGCGCTGATCCATCACTTCAAACTGTACACCGAGGGCTTCCACGTCCCGGCGGGCGAGGTCTATGCGGCGGTGGAAGCTCCCAAGGGCGAGTTCGGCGTCTATCTCATCGCCGACGGCTCGAACAAGCCCTATCGCTGCAAGATCCGCGCGCCGGGCTTCGCCCATCTTCAAGCGCTGGAATTCCTGACCAAGGGCCACATGCTGGCGGACGTTTCCGCGGTGATCGGCTCCATCGATGTCGTGTTCGGGGAGGTGGACCGGTGAGCCTGCGCCGCCTTGCAGAAAAGCAGCCCGATAGTTTCGCCTTCAGCGCGGCGAACAAGGCGCGCGTGGAGAAAGAGGTCGCGAAATATCCGGCGGGCCGCCAGGCCTCGGCGGTGATCGCGGCGCTGTGGATCGGCCAAGAGCAAGAGGGCTGGGTCACCAAGCCGATGATCGAGCATGTCGCCACGATGCTTGCCATGCCGTCCATCCGCGTGCTGGAAGTAGCGACCTTCTACACGATGTTCAATTTGGAGCCGATAGGCGAGCATCTGGTGCAGGTCTGCACTACGACGCCCTGCTGGCTGCGCGGCTCGGACGAAGTCGTGAAGGCCTGCAAGAAACACATCCACGACAAGCCGCACACGATTTCGGCGGACGGCAAGTTCTCCTGGATGGAAGTGGAGTGCCTCGGTGCCTGCGTCAACGCGCCGATGATCCAGATTGATGGCGACACCTACGAAGACCTCGACGGTCCCACGACCGAGAAGATCATCGAGGAACTGCGCGCCGGCAAGACGCCCAAGCCCGGCCCGCAGACCGGCCGGCGTTCCTCCGAGCCCGAGGGCGGGCCGACGGTCTTGAAGGAAAAGGTCTGATGCTCGCCGACAAGGACCGCATCTTCACCAATCTCTACGGCTTCCAGTCGCCCGACCTCGCGGCCGCGAAGAAGCGCGGCAATTGGGACGGCACCAAGAAGATTCTCGAACTCGGCCCCGAAGCCATCGTGGATGTGATCAAAAAATCCGGTCTGCGCGGCCGCGGCGGCGCGGGCTTTCCGACCGGCCTCAAATGGTCCTTCATGCCGAAGGAAGTGAAGGAACGGCCGCATTATCTGGTGGTCAACGCCGACGAATCCGAGCCGGGCACCTGCAAGGACCGCGACATCCTGCGCCACGATCCCCATACCCTGGTCGAGGGCTGCCTGATCGCCGGCTTCGCAATGCGCGCGCACACCGCCTTCATCTATGTGCGCGGCGAGTTCATCCGCGAGCGCGAGGCGCTGCAGCGCGCGGTGGACGAAGCCGTCGCCGCCAAGTTGATCGGCAAGAACAACATCCATGGCTGGGATTTCGACATCGTCGTCCATCACGGCGCCGGCGCCTATATCTGCGGCGAGGAAACCGCGCTGCTCGAAAGCCTGGAGGGCAAGAAGGGCCAGCCGCGCATGAAGCCGCCGTTCCCGGCGAATGTCGGGGTCTATGGCTGCCCCTCGACGGTGAACAATGTCGAAAGCATCGCGGTGGCGCCGCAAATCATGCGCCGCGGCGCGGAATGGTTCGCGGGCATCGGCCGGGCGAACAACACCGGCACCAAGGTGTTCTGCATCTCGGGTCATGTGAACAAACCCTGCAATGTCGAAGAGGCGATGGGCATTCCGCTGCGCGAGCTGATCGAGAAGCATGCGGGCGGCGTGCGCGGCGGCTGGGACAATCTGCTTGCCGTCATTCCCGGCGGCGCATCGGTGCCGCTGATCCCCAAGCCGATCTGCGACACGGTGCTGATGGATTTCGACGCGCTGAAAGAGGCGCAGTCGGGGCTGGGCACCGCCGCGGTGATCGTGATGGACAAATCGACCGACGTGGTGAAGGCGATCGAGCGGCTGGCCTATTTCTACAAGCACGAAAGCTGCGGCCAGTGCACGCCCTGCCGCGAGGGCACCGGCTGGATGGCGCGGGTGATGACGCGCCTGCAGAAGGGCGACGCGCGCGTCGAGGAAATCGATCTGCTTCAGGAAGTGACCAAGGAAGTGGAGGGCCACACGATCTGCGCGCTGGGCGACGCGGCGGCGTGGCCGATCCAGGGATTGATCCGCCACTTCCGCCCCGAACTCGAACGGCGCATCGCGGAGTATCGCGGCCTGGCCAAGGCAGCGGAGTGACGACGATGTTCATGCACCCCCACGTTTTTCCATTCATATTCATGGGACCGATCGGTCTTGTGTTCCTGCTAGTCGGATTCCTCATCTTCGCGTTGCCCGTCATGGAAATCGTCCATAAGGCGGGCTATTCGCGCATCTGGATTCTGGTCTGGTTCGTTCCCCTGTTGAACGTCATCATGCTCTGGGTTTTCGCGTTTTCGCGCTGGCCCGCCGGGAGCAAGACCTGAACATGCCCCGCAAGCTCAGCATCAGCCTCTTCTTGTCATGGCCTGCGACTGCAGGCCATCCAGTTGCATTCTGGGAAATCTCGAACGTGTCACCTGGGTGGCCCGCATTCGCGGGCCATGACAGAGAGAAAGCGTAGATAATGCCCCGTAAACTCATCATCGACGGCAAGGAAGTGGAGGCGGACGACAATCTGACTCTGCTCCAGGCATGCGAGCAGGCCGGCGCCGAGATTCCGCGCTTCTGCTATCACGAACGGTTGTCGGTGGCGGGCAATTGCCGGATGTGCCTGGTCGAATGGGTGGGCGCGCCCAAGCCGCAGGCATCGTGTTCGCTCCAGGTCAAGGATGTCTTCCCCAACAAGGACGGCACGCCCGCCAAGATCAACACCAATTCGCCCTATGTGAAAAAGGCGCGCGAAGGCGTGATGGAATTCCTGCTGATCAACCATCCGCTCGACTGCCCGATCTGCGACCAGGGCGGCGAATGCGATCTGCAGGATCAGGCGATGGCCTATGGCCGCGCCGCCTTCCACCGCTTCAACGAAAACAAGCGCGCGGTCGAAGACAAATATATGGGTCCGCTGGTCGCCACGGTGATGACCCGCTGCATCCAATGTACCCGCTGCGTGCGTTTCGCGACCGAAATCGCCGGGGTGCCGGAGCTGGGTCTGACCGGGCGCGGCGAGGACGTGGAGATCACCACCTATCTGGAAAAAGCGTTCGCCTCCGAGCTGTCCGGCAATGTGGTGGACCTTTGTCCGGTCGGCGCGCTGACCTCCAAGCCTTACGCCTTCAACGCGCGGCCGTGGGAGTTGAAGAAGACGGAATCCGTGGACGTGATGGACGCCCAGGGCTGCAATATCCGCGTCGACACGCGCGGGCGCGAAGTGCTGCGCGTGCTGCCGCGCCTCAACGAAGAGATCAACGAGGAGTGGATTTCCGATAAGGCGCGCCACGCCTGCGACGGGCTTTCGCGTCAGCGCCTCGATACGCCCTATATCCGCAAGAACGGCAAGCTTCAGCCCGCGAGCTGGAACGAGGCGTTCGCCGCCATCGCCGCGCGCGTGGCGCAAAGCAAGCCGGAGCGCATGGCCGCCATCGTCGGCGATCTGGCGACGGCGGAAGAGATCAAGGCGCTGAAGGATCTGATGACGGCGCTGGGCGTCGTCAACCTCGATTGCCGCCAGGACGGCGCCAAGCTCGCCGGGCCGCGGCCGTCCTATCTCTTCAACACTACCATCGCCGGTGTCGAAGCGGCCGATGCGCTGCTCTTGATCGGGACCAATCCGCGCTGGGAAGCGCCGGTGTTGAACGCGCGCGTCCGCAAGACCTGGCTCACTGGCAATCTCAAGATTGCGAACCTCGGCGCGCCCGTGGACCTCACCTATCCGGTGGAACAACTGGGCGCGAACGCGGGCGTGCTGGAAGCGCTGGCGGACGGCAGCCATCCTTTCGCTGCCGTGCTCAAGAACGCCAAGCGGCCGATGCTGATCCTGGGCGCGGGCGCGGTGGCGCGCCCCGACGGCGCGGCGATCCTGCAGCTCGCCGCGAAGATCGCGACCGAGACCGGCGTGATCGGCCCGGCGGGTAGCGTGGCCGAAGGCGGCTGGAACGGATTCAATGTGCTGCACACCGCGGCCAGCCGCGTCGCGGCGCTCGACCTGGGCTTCCTGCCGGGCCAAGGAAAAGATGGTGTTCGCGGGCGCGACGTGGCGGGCATCGTCGAGGGCGCGCAGATGGGCGAGATCGACTTCATCTATTCGCTCGGTGCCGACGAATTCGCCGCCGACAAATTGGGCCGCGCCTTCGTCGTCTATCAGGGCAGCCATGGCGACATCGGCGCGCATAATGCCGACGTCGTGCTTCCCGGCGCGGCCTATACCGAAAAGGACGGGCTCTACGTCAATTTCGAGGGCAGGGTGCAGGAGGCCGAGCGCGCCACCTTCCCGCCGGGTGAGGCTAAGGAGGATTGGGCGATCCTGCGCGCGCTGTCGGACGTGTTGGGCAAGCGGCTGCCTTATGACAATCGCGAGGCGTTGGTCGCGGCCATCGTCGCCCAGGCACCGCATTTCGCGACGCTCGACAAGGCGCCGGTCCATGGCGGGGCCGATCCCGCGCTGTGGAATTCGCTGGGCGCCCTGGGTCCGCTGGACGCGGCGCTGCCGCTAGGCTCGGCGATCGCCGATTATTACCTCACCAACCCCATCGCGCGATCGAGCCGCACGATGGCGGAATGTTCGCGCGTCTTCGTCCATCACGCCGAGCAGATGGCGGCGGAGTAGGCGATGGCCTTCACCCACTACCTCCAGCATCTCGGAATGCCCTACGCCTGGGCCTGGACGATCAGCCAGGTCGTCCTCATCGGCATTTTCGAGATCGTGCTGCTGGTGTCGATCGCGTTTTGGATCTTGGCGGACCGCAAGATCTGGGCGGCGGTGCAGATGCGCCGCGGCCCCAACGTGGTGGGCGCCTTCGGCCTGCTGCAGACCTTCGCCGACGCCATGAAGTTCATGTTCAAGGAACTGATCATCCCGGCCGGCGCCAACAAGGTGATCTTCATCCTGGCGCCGCTGATCTCGGCCACGCTCGCCTTCGCCGGCTGGGCAGTGGTGCCGCTCGACAATGGCTGGGTGGTGGCCGACATCAATGTCGGCGTGCTCTACCTGTTCGCGGTGTCGTCGCTCGGCGTCTATGGCGTCATCATGGGCGGCTGGGCCTCGAATTCGAAATATCCCTTCCTCGCGGCGCTGCGCTCGGCCGCCCAGATGGTGTCCTACGAGGTCTCCATCGGCTTCGTCATCATCACGGTGCTGCTGTTCGCCGGTTCGCTGAACCTGTCGGCCATCGTGCACGCCCAGGAGCATTGGTGGTTCGCCTTCACCATTCTGTTCCCGATGTTCGTGATCTTCTTCGTCTCGACGCTGGCCGAAACCCAGCGCGCCCCGTTCGACCTGTTGGAAGCGGAATCCGAGCTCGTCGCGGGCTTCATGGTGGAATATTCCTCGACGCCGTTCCTGCTCTACTTCCTCGGCGAATACGTCAACATCATCCTGCTTTGCGCCGTGATGTCGCTGCTGTTCCTGGGCGGCTGGCTGCCGCCGCTCGCCATCTGGCCGTTCACCGCCGTGCCCGGCATCTTCTGGCTGCTGCTCAAGATCATCTTCCTGTTCTTCCTGATTTCGATGGTGAAGGCGTTCGTGCCGCGCTACCGCTACGACCAGCTGATGCGTCTGGGCTGGAAGGTGTTCCTGCCGACCTCGATGGCCTGGGTCGTGCTGACGGCGGCTTGGGTCATGCTGTTCCACCTTCATCCGGGAGCCTGAGATGGCCACGCTCGACCGCGCCGCGCGGCAGATCTTCCTCTGGGAATTCGTCAAGGCGTTCTTCCTTTCGATGCGCTATTTCTTCGCGCCCAAGGCGACGCTGAATTATCCCTTCGAGAAAGGCCCGCTCAGCCCGCGTTTCCGCGGCGAGCACGCGCTGCGCCGCTATCCAAACGGCGAAGAGCGCTGCATCGCCTGCAAACTGTGCGAGGCGATCTGCCCGGCGCAGGCCATCACCATCGAGGCCGAGCCGCGCGAGGACGGATCGCGGCGCACCACGCGCTACGACATCGACATGGTGAAGTGCATCTATTGCGGCTATTGCCAGGAGGCCTGCCCGGTGGACGCCATCGTCGAGGGGCCGAACTTCGAATTCGCGACGGAAACGCGCGAGGAACTCTATTACGACAAGGAACGGCTGCTCGCCAATGGCGACCGCTGGGAGCGCGAGATCGCGCAAAACCTCGAACTGGACGCGCCGTACCGATGAACGCTCGCTATTCCATCCAGTCAATTTTCACCCTCCCCTTGAGGGAGGGTCGAAATTCGCAACGCGAATTTCGGGGAGGGGTATTGCGGGACCAAGGGACCCCCCACCAAATTCGCGGCGTGAATTTGGCTCCCCCTCAAGGGGGGGGCGAAAGGCTGCCATGATTCTCCAAGCCATCGCCTTCTATTTCTTCTCGGCCATGCTGATCGCCGCGGCGTTCATGGTGATCACCGCGCGCAATCCCGTGCATTCTGTGCTGTTTCTGATCCTGGCCTTCTTCAACGCCGCCGCCTTGTTCGTGCTGCTCGGCGCCGAGTTCCTGGCGATGATCCTGGTGATCGTCTATGTCGGCGCGGTCGCCGTGCTGTTCCTGTTCGTGGTGATGATGCTCAACGTCGATTTCACCGAGCTGAAGCGCGGCGCGCAGCAATATCTGCTGCCCGGCCTCGGCGTCGGCGGGCTGTTGGCGCTGGAGCTGATCTTCGCCGTCGCGCTGCGCTGGAACATCGCGCCGCACACCGCCGCCGCCGCGGTCCCGGCGGGCGTCTCCAACACCGTGGCGCTCGGGCGTATTCTTTATACGGACTATGTCTATTACTTCGAGGTCGCCGGCCTGGTTCTGCTGGTGGCGATGATCGGCGCCATCGTACTGACGCTGCGCAAGCGGCCCGGCGTGCGCCGCCAATCGACCTGGAAGCAGGTTTCGCGCACGCCGGCCGAAGCGATGAGCGTGGTCGACGTCGAACCGGGGCAGGGGGCTTAGGATGACGATCGGGCTGGGCCATTATCTGGCGGTCGCCGCCGCGCTGTTCACCATCGGGGTGTTCGGCATCTTCCTCAACCGCAAGAACATCATCGTCATCCTGATGTCGATCGAGCTGATCCTGCTCGCGGTGAACATCAATTTCGTGGCGTTTTCCTCGTTCCTCGGCGATCTGGTCGGGCAGGTGTTCGCGCTGTTCGTGCTGACGGTCGCCGCCGCCGAAGCCGCCATCGGCCTCGCCATCCTGGTCGTGTTCTACCGCAACCGCCGCACCATCGCGGTGGAAGACGTCAATCTCCTGAAAGGCTGAGATGTACGCCGCACTCGTCTTCCTGCCCATTATCGCTTCCGCCGTCGCCGGATTGCTCGGCCGCTTTATCGGCGCGCGGGCGTGCGAGCTGGTCACCACCGGCGCCCTGTTCGTCTCCCTGGCGCTTTCGATCTTCGCCTTCTACGACGTGGCGATCCTCGGCCATTCGCAGATCGTGCCGCTGTGGACCTGGATCTCGTCCGGCGATTTCGAGGCCGACTGGGCGATCCGCGTCGACACGCTGACAGCGGTGATGCTGGTGGTGGTGACCGGCGTCTCGGCGCTGGTGCACCTCTACTCCATCGGCTACATGAAGGACGATCCGGGCCGGCCGCGCTTCTTCTGCTATCTCTCGTTCTTCACCTTCGCCATGTTGATGTTGGTGACGGCCAACAATTTCCTCCAGGTGTTCTTCGGCTGGGAAGGCGTCGGGCTCGCCTCCTATCTGTTGATCGGCTTCTGGTACAAGAAGCCGTCGGCCAACGCCGCCGCGTTGAAGGCCTTCGTCGTCAACCGCGTCGGCGATTTCGGCTTCATGCTCGGGGTCCTGGCGATCTTCTGGACCTTCAAGACGCTCGATTTCAACGCCGTGTTCGCCGCCGCGCCCGCCATCGCCGGCAAGACGTTCCTGTTCGGAAGCTGGCACGTCGATATTCTGACCACCATCTGCCTGCTGCTGTTCATGGGCGCGATGGGCAAGTCGGCGCAGCTCGGCCTGCACACCTGGCTGCCCGACGCGATGGAAGGCCCCACGCCGGTCTCCGCCTTGATCCATGCCGCGACCATGGTGACGGCGGGCGTCTTCCTGGTCTGCCGCTGCTCGCCGCTCTACGAACACGCGCCCGTGGCGCTCGGCTTCGTCGCCATCGTTGGCGCATCGACGGCGTTCTTCGCCGCGTCGGTCGGCCTGTTCCAGAACGACATCAAGCGGGTGATCGCCTATTCGACCTGCTCGCAGCTCGGCTACATGTTCGCGGCGGCGGGCGTGTCGGCCTATGGCGCGGCGATGTTCCACCTCTTCACCCACGCCTTCTTCAAGGCGCTGCTGTTCCTGGCGGCCGGCTCGGTCATCACCGCGATGCATCACGAGCAGGACATGCGCAAGATGGGCGGGCTGGCGCGCGCGCTGCCCTTCACCTGGGCGATGATGCTGATCGGCAATCTGGCGCTGACCGGCGTCGGCATCCCGCTGCTCGGCGTCGGCACGGCGGGCTTCTATTCCAAGGACGCCATCATCAATGCGGCCTATCTCGCAGGCACGCCGGTCGGCGCTTACGCCTTCTGGCTGACGGCGATCGCCGCGCTGATGACCTCGTTCTATTCCTGGCGGCAGTTCCTGATGACCTTCCACGGAAGATTCCGCGGCGGCCACGGCCACGGCGTGAAGCTCGAGGACGTGCACGAATCCCCGCTGACCATGCTGGTGCCGCTCGGCGTGCTCGCGGCAGGCGCGCTGTTCGCCGGTGGGATCTTCGTACAGCTCTATATCGGTGCGGACGCGGGCCTGTTCTGGCGCGGCGCAGTCGCAGCGGCTTACGGCCACGCGGGCGCGCGCGAATTGCCGCTATGGGTGGAGCTGGCGCCGTTCGTCCTCACGCTGCTCGGCTTCGCCGTCGCCTATTACTACTACATCCTCAATCCGGAGCGGCCGGCACAGATGGCGGCGAGGAAGGGCCTCGTCTACACCTTCCTCTACAACAAATGGTATTTCGACGAACTCTACGGCTTCCTGTTCGTGCGCCCGGCCATGCGCATCGGCCGTTTTCTGTGGAAGATCGGCGACGGCACGATCATCGACGGGCTGGGGCCCGACGGCGTCTCGGCGCGCGTGGTCGACTTGGCGCGCAACGCGGTCCGGCTGCAATCGGGCTACGTCTATCACTACGCCTTCGCCATGCTGATCGGCGTGGTGGCGCTGACGACCTGGTTCGTGGTGGGCGCGCCATGAGCTTCTTGATGAGCCACCTCCTCAGCATCATCACCTTCCTGCCGCTTCTGGGCGCGCTGTTTATTATGGCGACGCGCGGCTCCGAGGCGACAGTGGCCTCCACCGCGCGCTGGGTGGCGATGATCGTGACGCTGATCGACTTCGCGCTATCGCTGCTGTTGTGGGCGAAGTTCGACGGCTCGACGGCGGCCTTCCAGTTCGTCGAACATGCGGCGTGGCTCGGCCACGGCATCAGCTATCACATGGGCGTCGACGGCATTTCGATGCTGTTCATCGTCTTGACCGGCGGGTTGATGCCGTTCTGCATCCTGGCGAGCTGGAAATCCATCCAGACGCGGGTCGGCGAATACATGATCGCCTTCCTGGTGCTGGAAACCCTGATGATGGGGGTGTTCGCGGCGCTCGACCTCTTCCTGTTCTACGTCTTCTTCGAGGGCGGGTTGATCCCGATGTTCCTCATCATCGGGGTGTGGGGCGGCAAGCGGCGCGTCTATGCCAGCTTCAAGTTCTTCCTCTACACGCTGCTCGGCTCGCTGTTCATGCTGCTGGCGGTGCTGGCGATGTATTTCTATGCCCACACCTCCGACATCGACACGATCCTTGCCACCGTGCATTTCCCGCCGCTGATGCAGGGCTTTTTGTGGTTCGGTTTCTTCGCCAGCTTCGCGGTCAAGCTGCCGATGTGGCCGGTGCACACCTGGCTGCCCGACGCCCACGTCGAGGCGCCGACCGCGGGCTCGGTGATCCTCGCCGCGATCCTGTTGAAGATGGGCGGCTACGGCTTCCTGCGGTTTTCGCTGCCGATGTTCGCTTCGGCGTCGGCGACCTTCGCGCCGCTGATCTTCGTGCTGTCGATCATGGCGATCGTCTACACCTCGTTCGTGGCGCTGGCGCAGCAGGACGTGAAGAAGCTGATCGCCTATTCCTCGGTCGCGCATATGGGCTTCGTCACCATGGGCCTGTTCACGCTGACGCAGATGGGCCTAGACGGCGGCATCTTCCAGATGCTGAGCCACGGTGTGGTTTCGGGCGCGCTGTTCCTCTCGGTCGGCGTGATCTACGACCGCATGCACACCCGCGAGATTTCCGCCTATGGCGGCCTGGTCAACCGCATGCCGGTCTACGCGGCCTGCTTCATGGTGTTCGCGCTCGCCAATGTCGGGTTGCCGGGCACCGGCGGCTTCGTCGGCGAGTTCCTCACCCTGCTCGGCGCCTTCCACATCAACACCTGGGTCGCGATCTTTGCGGCGACGGGCGTAATCCTGTCGGCCTGTTACATGCTGTATCTTTATTGGCGGGTGATCTTCGGCGAGCTGGTCAAGCCCACCCTGATGACGATCAAGGATCTGTCGCCGCGCGAATTCGCGCTTCTGGCGCCGCTCGCCGTCATCGCCATCCTGATGGGCGTCTATCCCAAGCCGGTGTTCGACGTCACCAGCGTCTCGGTGGCGCATTTGATCGCCGAGCACAATGCCGCCGTCGCCTACGACCAAAGTCCCTCCCCAGAAAGGGGAGGGTCGAAATTTGCGCGGCAAATTTCGGGGAGGGGTCGGAACGCAGACCCCTTCCGGCTTACCGCTTTGCGTCTCGCCGCCTCCCCCTTGCAGGGGGAGGAAAAGAGCGGAGGGGCACCATGACCATAGGCTCCGATCTCCTCGTCTTGTTGCCCGAGCTGATCCTGGCGGTCGGCGCGATGGCGGCGCTCCTGATCGGCGCGGTCTGGGGCGACAAATCGACGAAATTCCTCTCGGGACTCGTGGTCGTGCTGATGGCCGTCGCGACGTATTTCGCGCTGACGGCGCCCGACGCGACCGCCTTTCACGGCGCCTTTGTCGCGGACGGTTTCGCGCGCTTCGCCAAGGCGCTGATCTTGATGTCGGCGGCGCTCTGCACGCTGATGGCGCAGGCCTTCTTCGAGGACGAGGGCCGGGTGCGCTTCGAGCTGCCCGTGCTGATCGCCCTGTCGACCGTCGGCATGCTGCTGATGGTCTCCGCCGCGAACTTCATCGCCCTCTATCTCGGCATGGAGCTGCAGAGCCTGGCGCTCTATGTGCTCGCCTCGTTCAACCGCGACAGCGCACGCTCGACCGAGGCGGGCCTGAAATATTTCGTCCTCGGCGCGCTGTCGTCGGGCATGTTGCTCTACGGCATTTCGCTGATCTACGGCTTCACCGGCACGGTCGATTTCGCCGGCGTCGCCGCTTCGGTGAAGGCGTCGGGCGTCGGCATCGGGCTGATCTTCGGGCTGGTGTTCCTGATCGCCGGGCTGGCCTTCAAGATTTCCGCCGTGCCGTTCCACATGTGGGCGCCCGATGTTTACGAAGGCGCGCCGACGCCGATCGTGGCCTTCTTCACCACGGCCGCGAAGGTGGCCGCGTTTGCGCTGTTCATCCGCGCTATTTTGATTCCGTTCCCCGATGCGATCCACCAGTGGCAGCAAGTGATTATCGCGGTGTCCGTGCTGTCGATGGCACTGGGCGCGGTGGCGGCGATCGGCCAGGAGAATATCAAGCGGCTGATGGCCTATAGCTCCATCGGCCATATGGGCTACGGCTTGCTCGGCCTGGCGGCGGGGACGATGCTCGGCGTGCAGTCCATGCTGTTCTATCTCGCGTTCTATGCGGTCACCAATATCGGCGTCTTCGTCTGCATCCAGGCGATGCGGCGCGACGGCGAGGCGGTGGAAACCATCGCCGATCTCGCGGGACTGGCGCGCACCCGCCCGCGCATGGCGTTCGCGATGGCGGCGCTGATGCTGAGCCTGGCGGGCCTGCCGCCGCTCGCCGGCATCTTTGCCAAGATCTACGTCTTCCTGGCGGCGGTGGAAGCGCATCTCTATATCCCCGCCGCACTCGGCTTCCTCGCCAGCGCCGTGGCCGCCTATTACTATCTGCGCATCGTCAAGGTGATGTACTTCGACGAGCCGGCCAAGCCCTTCGACCGCGAGATGGGCGCCGGCATGGGAACCATCCTGGCGCTCTCCAGCCTGTTCACGATCCTGTTCGTCTTCCTGCCCGGACCGCTGGTTGACGCTGCCGGGATTGCCGCCAAGGCCTTGTTCCGGTGAGCGCCTGGCCGGCCGGTTACGCCTTGCTGGAACTGGACGAGATCGACTCCACCAATGAGGAAGCGCGGCGCCGCGCGGCTTCGGGCGAGACACGTCCGCTGTGGATCGTGGCCGCCCGCCAAAGCGCGGGGCGCGGGCGGCGCAGCAAGGAATGGCAATCCTCGCTGGGCAATCTGTTCGCCACGCTCCTGTTGCGCCCCGAAAAGGCCGCCGGGGAGTGCGCGCAGCTTTCCTTCCTCGCCGCCCTTGCGGTCTGCGACATGCTGGCCGGCTTCGCTCCGCGCGCTCATCTCGCGCTCAAATGGCCCAACGACGTTCTGGCGGAAGGGCGCAAGATCGCGGGCATCTTGCTCGAATCCGAAAGCAGGGCGGGCGGCACGGCCTGGCTAGCCATCGGCATCGGCGTCAATTTGACCGCCTATCCCGAGGACACCGAGTTTCCGGCGATTTCGCTGGCGGCGCTGGGCACCGCGCCGCCCGCGCCAAAGGACGCACTGCTGCATCTCGCTGCCGCGTTTGCGAAATGGTATGAGGTCTGGCGGACGGCGGGCTTCGCGCCCATCCGCGAGGCGTGGCTAGCGCGCGCGTCGGGACTCGGCTCGCGCATCCGCGCCCGGCTGGCCAGGGAGGAGATCACCGGCGTGTTCCAAGGGATCGACGAAACGGGTGCGTTGCTGTTGGGTCTTAACGGCGGCACGCGCGCCATCGCCGCCGGCGAAGTGTTTTTCGGATAGGCCCATGCTGCTCGCCATCGACGCCGGGAATACCAACATCGTCTTCGCCGTGTACGACGGCGAGGCGATCCGCTGCGAATGGCGTGCGGTGACCAAGACGGCGCGCACCGCCGACGAATATGCCGTGCTCTTGTCGCCGCTGCTGGCGCTGAACGGGCTGAAGTTTTCCGATCTTCATTCGGCGATCATCGCCACTGTGGTACCGGCGGCCTTGTTCGACCTGCGCCAGCTTTGCCGGCGCTATCTCAACTGCGAACCGCTGGTGGTGAAGGACCCCAATGTCGATCTCGGCATCAAGATCCGCATCGACCGGCCCGAGGCGGTGGGCGCCGACCGTCTGGTCAACGCGGTGGCGGCGCACGAGCGTTACAAGGGCGCGCTGATCGTGCTGGATTTCGGCACGGCGACGACCTTCGATATCGTGGGCGAGAACGGCGATTACGAAGGCGGCGTGATCGCGCCGGGCATCAATCTTTCCGCCGAGGCGCTGCACAAGGCGGCCGCTATGCTGCCGCGCGTGGCGCTGGCGCGCACCCAGGCGGTGATCGGCAAGGATACGGTTCCCGCGATGCAGTCGGGGCTGTACTGGGGCTATATCGGGCTGATTGAGGGCCTGGTCGCGCGCATCAAGACGGAATACGCCCAGCCGATGACCGTGATCGCCACCGGCGGGCTGGCGAAAGTGTTCTACAAACAGACGGCGGCGATCGACCATCTCGATCCCGACCTCACCATCCGCGGCCTGATCCTGATCCACGCGCGCAACACAGCGAAGACGGCGTGATGGCGGCTTCGCGTGACGACGAACTGGTCCTTCTCCCGCTTGGCGGCGCGGGCGAGATCGGCATGAATTTCAACGCTTACGGCTTCGGCCCGGAGGGCGAGCGCAAGTGGATTGTGGTCGATTGCGGCGTGCTGTTCGGCCGCGAGGAAACCACGCCGGGCGTCGACGTCATCATGCCCGACATCTCCTTCCTCGCCGAGCGGCGAGAGGACGTGCTCGGCATCGTGGCGACCCACGCCCACGAAGACCATATCGGCGCGATCCATTATCTGTGGCCGACGCTGCGCTGCCCGGTCTATGCCACGCCGTTCACCGCCAGGCTGATCGAGGGCAAGCTGGAGGAAGCCGGGCTCAGGGAAAAGGTGCGGGTCAAAGTCGTGCCGCTGCACGGCAACCTCAAGCTCGGCCCGTTCGAAATCGACTTCGTCTCGATTACCCATTCGATCCCAGAACCCAACGCGCTCGCCATTCGCACGCCGCTCGGCGTCGTGGTGCACACCGGCGACTGGAAGATCGATCCCGAACCGCAGGTCGGCGAAGTCACCGATACCAACGCGCTGAGGAAGCTGGGCGAGGAAGGTGTTTTGGCGCTGGTTTGCGATTCCACCAATGCGCTGGTGGCGGGCGAATCCGGCTCGGAAGCCACCGTGCGCAAAGCGCTCACCGATCTGATCGGCACGCTGAAAGGCCGCGTGGCGGTCACCGCCTTCGCCTCCAACATCGCGCGGCTGGATTCCATCGCCAAGGCGGCGCGGGCCCATGGCCGCCAGATCGCTCTGGTCGGCCGCGCCATGAAGAAACTGGTCGAGGCGGCGCGCGCCACGGGCTACCTCGCGGATTTCCCCGCAATGCTCGACGAGGAGGAAGCCGCCGACCTGCCGCCGCATCGCATGCTCTATCTGTGCACCGGCAGCCAGGGCGAGACCCGCGCGGCGCTGACGCGCATCGCCTCGGGCGAACACCAGAACGTCAGCCTCGGCCCCGGCGACACGGTGATTTTTTCCTCGCGGATCATTCCCGGCAACGAGCTGGCGATCTTCGCGCTGCACAACAAGCTGGCCGGACTGGGGGTGGAAGTTCTGTCGGCCGAGGATCATTTCGTGCACGTCTCCGGCCATCCGGCGCGCGACGAGCTGGCGCAGATGTACCGCTGGATCCGGCCAAAGATCGCGGTGCCCGTGCATGGCGAGCTTCGCCACATGAGCGCCCACGCGCGCCTGGCGCGCTCGCTGCAGGTGCCCCAGGCCGTCACCATCGAGAACGGACAGATGCTGCGCCTGGCGCCCGGCAAGGCGCAGGTGATCGACGAAACGCCGTCCGGACGCGTCCATCTCGACGGCCAAGTGCTGGTGTCGGAAGGGGCGGGGCTGTCGCGCACCCGCCGTTCGCTGAGCTATGCGGGCGTCATCGCGATCACGCTGGTACTCGACGCCAAGGGCAGGGTGGCCGCCGATCCCGCCTTCGTCATGGAAGGTATTCCCGAGCCGGTGCACGCCGCCGTGCGCGACGCGGTGGAATTGACCATCCGCAAGCACAAGCACGGCGACGAGGATGCGCTCAAGGAAGCCGTGCGGCGGGCCGCGCGCGGCGCCGCCGACGACGCCTGGGGCAAGAAACCCGTGACGCGGGTGGAGCTGGTGTGGGTATGATGCGCGAGGAGAAGAGCAAGATCGGCCGTCTCAACCACGTCGCCATCGCCACGCCGGACGTCGCCAAGGCGGGCGCGGTCTATCGCGACATGCTGGGCGCCAAGGTCTCCGCGCCCGTGGCGCAGCCCGACCACGGCGTCACGATCGTCTTCGTCGAATTGCCCAACACCAGGATCGAGCTGATGCAGCCGCTCGGCGAATCCTCGCCCATCAAGGGCTTCCTGAAGAAGCATCCCAACGGCGGGCTGCACCACGTCTGCTATGAGGTCGATGACATCATTGCCGCGCGCGACAGGCTGGCGGCGGCGGGCGCCACCATCCTCGGTTCGGGCGCCCCGCGCATCGGCGCCCACGGCAAGCCGGTGCTGTTCCTCCATCCGAAGGATTTCGCCGGCACGCTGGTCGAGCTGGAGCAGGCATGATCCACGGCGCGATCCTGGTCAGCGCGTTTCTCATTCTCTGGTTCCTGGCGCTTTTCTGCCTGTTGCCGATCGGGCTGGGCGCCGTCGATCCGCGAACCGGTGCGCCGCTCAAGGCGCACCTGCTGCTGAAGGCGGGGATCGCCACGGCGGCGGCGGCGGTGCTGTGGTGGATTTTCTACGCCCTCATCCTGACGGGCGTGGTTGATCTCTAGCCCCACACGATCTTCGCCACGAAAGCCAACGCGATGATCGTGACCGCGAAATTCAGATCGCGCCAGCGGAAGGAAACGATCTTGATCGCCACATAGGAGATGAAGCCGATGCCGATGCCCGTGGCGATGGAGTAGGTGAACGGGATGGCGAGCGCGGTGAGTAGGGCGGGCGCGGCCTCGGTCATGTCGTCCCAGTCGATGTCCTTCAGGCCCTTCGCCATCAGCGCCGCGACAAAGACCAGCGCCGGCGCCGTGGCGTAGTTCGGCACCGCCTGGGCCAGCGGGCTCATGGCGAGGCTCAGCAGGAACAGAATGGCGACCACGACCGCCGTCAATCCGGTGCGCCCGCCCGCCTGGATGCCCGCCGCGCTTTCGATATAGGCAGTGACCGGAGAGGTTCCGAGAGCGGCGCCGATCATCGTGCCCAGCGCGTCGGTGGTCAGCGCGCGGCGCGCGTTGGGCAGCTTGCCCTTCTCGTCCAACAGATTTCCTTCATAGGCAACCGCAGTCAGCGTGCCCGAGGTGTCGAGCATGTCGATCAGCAGGAAGACCAGGATGCTGGTGAGCACGGCGTTTCCCGCCGTGCTGACGTCGAGCTGCATCGCCAGAAAGGTTGGCGCCAGAGACGGCACCGGACTGGCGATGACCGGCGGGTATTGCAGTCCCAGCGCCATGGCGACCGCCGTGGCGCCGATGATCCCGATCAACACCGCGCCGATCACACCGCGCGCGGCGAGCGCGAAGATCGCGGCGAAGGCGCCCGCGGCGATCAGCACGCCGGGTTGCGTCAGTATTCCCGCTCCGAGCAGCGTCTGCGGATTGGAGACCACGATGCCCGCGTTGGCCAGTCCGATCAGCACCAGGAAGAACCCGATCCCCGCCGCGATCGCCCGCTTCAGGCTCGTGGGAATGGCGTTGATCAGCCACTCGCGCGCCGGGCTGATCGAGATCAGGACGAACAGGATGCCCGAGAGGAATACGCAGCCCAGCGCCAGCTGCCAGTTGCCGCCCAGCGCGGGCACCACGGTATAGGCGAAGTAGGCGTTCAGCCCCATGCCCGGCGCCAGCGCCACCGGCAGCTTGGCCCACAGCCCCATGATCAGCGTCGTGATGGCGGCGGAGAGGCAGGTCGCGACGAACACCGCGCCTTGATCCATTCCCGCACCCGCGAGAATCTGCGGGCCGACGAACATGATGTAGGCCATGGTGCAGAAGGTGGTGAGACCGGCAATGATCTCGCGCTGGACAGTCGTGCCGCGCGCCGTCAGGCCGAACATCTTATCCAACATGGCCGCCCCCGCCCGGACCTCCGAGGCGGCAAAATAAGCAATAAATGGGTAAATCCAAAATGCGAAAGGCCGGGGCTGACCCCGGCCTTTCCCCGCAGTTTCCCGCAGGATCTCCCCGAACTTGGCCGCTCTTTTTGCGGTGGCCTATCCGTCCGTCTGCCCTGTCACTGATAACGAACTTTCGCGGGATTGTCACGAAAATTTCGGACAACGTGGCAACGCACAGCTTAGAACGTATTGAAATAGCTACACTATTGCTTTCATTGAAATTAGTCGCGCTACCGCACGGGCGAAGCAAGTTCGGCGAACCTCGGAAGCAGGCCGCCAAGAGTGGCATTACGGACACGCGCGCGCCGAATCCGCCCGGGACGGAGTTTCCCGGCGGCGATGGCGGTCGAACGGTCCGCCTTCATTGACTTGACTTCCCGCCATGCAGCCCGGAGCGTGAGGCCATGCGGGGCTTGGCGGCAGCGATCCTGTTCATCTGTTTGAGCGTTGCTGGGGCGCAGGCGGGCGCCTGGCGCATCGACAAGGATCATTGGTCGGAGGCCGACGAACAGGGCTTCGGCCAATTCGTCGCCGCCATCGGCGCCAGCGATTGCAGTTCGTCGGAAAGTTGCCTGCGCGATCCGGCCAATCCCTACCGCTCGACCGACAAGCGCTTCCTCGACATCGACGTCGATTGCGCCAAGTGGCCCTATCTGTTGCGCGCCTATTACGCCTGGAAGAACGGCCTGCCGTTCTCCTTTGTCGACGCGGTGAGCGGGGCGGGCGGCGACCTGCGCTTCACCAAGACGGCCAACCGCGCGGTCTCGCGGCGCGACTTCATCGACCGCGGTCATGGCATCGACGGGCCCGACGCTGTGCGCGAGGTGATCGGCACCGTCTTCTCCGGCACCTATCGCACCGACGCGTCGGAGCATAAGGGCGTGCTGTCGGATTTCTATTCGCCCGCGCTGCAACCGGGCTCGATCCATCCCGGCAGCGTCGTCTACGATATCAACGGCCATGTCGGCATCGTCTACAGGGTCGACGAAGACGGGCGCATCTTCTACATGGACGCCCATCCAGATTTCACCATCACGCGCAGCGTCTATGGCGCCCAATTCGGCCAGAGCCCGCTGCGGCTCGGCGGCGGGCTCAAGAACTGGCGGCCGATCAAGCTCGTCGGCTTCCACAAGGATTCCGAGGGCCATCTGCTGGGCGGACACATCGTCCTCGCCGGAAACGATCAGATTTCCGATTTTTCGCTGGTCCAGTATGCCGGCACCGAACCCAATCCCAAGCAGGACGTGAAGAAGGCGCGCTTCTTCTATAACGGCGAGGAACTGGGCTTCTACGAATATGTCCGCGTGGCGGTGTCGGGCGGCAAGATGAGCTACAATCCGATCTACGAACTCAAGGCCACGATGAAGACGTTGTGCAACGATCTCAACGACCGCGCGCAGTACGTGGACCTCGACATCAAGGACGGCGTCGTCAACCGGGCGCATCCCTCGCGCCTGCCCGACAACATCTACGGCTCGGACAATCAGGAATGGGAGACCTATTCCACGCCGTCGCGCGACGCGCGCATCAAGGCCGCTTTCGCGCAGTTCTACAGCGACCTCGCCCAGATGATCGATTTGTGGGTGCACCGCGACGACCGCATCGTCTATGACGGCTTCGATCTGCAGCAGGATCTGCGCAAGGCTTACGACGCGCAGTCGGAATCCTGCACCATCGCCTATCTCAACTCCGCCGGGCGCCCGGTCGCGATGACCTTCGACGATATGATGCGCCGGCTGTTCGCGATGTCGTTCGATCCCTACAGCTGCGTCGAGTTGCGCTGGGGGGCGAGCGGGGCCGAGCGCGAAAGCTGCTCGGACTCGAAGGCCAAGCTCAAATGGTACGAGGCCGAGCAGCGGCTGAGGAATCAATCCGACCGCACCTACGACATCCAGATGGGCTTCGACCTGGGCGAGCTGAACCGCCATGTGAAGGGCTCGGGCATCGACCAGCCGCCGCCGATCGACATCACCTCGCTGATCGACAACATGCCCGCCCGAGTGCCGTTCACCCCCATGAGCACGGTGGGGCGGTAAAGCACTGGCGCTGACGGCGCAGCTTGCCTAGAAAGGGCCCCGGCCTGCTTCGCCCATTGGAACGTCCATGCGCCTTTCCCGCTATTTCCTACCGCTCCTCAGGGAGACGCCCGCCGAGGCGCAGATCGTCTCGCACCGCCTGATGCTGCGCGCCGGGCTGGTTCGCCAAGAGGCGGCCGGCATCTACGCCTGGCTGCCCTTGGGCTTCAAAGTGCTGCGCAAGATCGAGCAGATCGTGCGCGAGGAGATGGACCGCGCCGGCGCGGTGGAAATCCTGATGCCGACGCTGCAGCCCTCCGATCTGTGGCGCGAAAGCGGGCGCTACGACGCCTACGGCCCCGAGATGCTGCGCATCACCGACCGCCACGAGCGCGAACTGCTCTACGGGCCGACCAACGAGGAAATGGTCACCGATATTTTCCGCGCCTATGTGAGGTCCTACAAGGCGCTGCCGCTCAACCTCTATCATACCCAGTGGAAATTCCGCGACGAAGTCCGCCCCCGCTTCGGGGTGATGCGCGGCCGCGAATTCCTGATGAAGGACGCCTACAGCTTCGACCTCGACAAGGAGGCGGCGCGCCGCTCCTATAACCGCATGTATGTCGCCTATCTGCGCGCCTTCGACCGCATGGG
>Ga0182027_10004777_pt1 | contig 20831 bp, 19 predicted proteins | sample 712E1DmetaG_FD_121300 | JGI IMG/M metagenome (GOLD analysis project Ga0182027, IMG submission 121300) | Permafrost microbial communities from Stordalen Mire, Sweden - 712E1D metaG (Illumina Assembly) | ecosystem: Environmental > Terrestrial > Soil > Wetlands > Permafrost | place: Sweden...
CCGCGTTCGGCGGTCAGCAATTCCGCCGCGTGCCAGTAGGGCGTGGACACCACCGCGTTGCCCGCGCCGAACGCGTAGGCCAGCGTGCCCGAGGTGATTTGCGACTCGGTCAGGTAGGGCGTCAGATAAATGTCCGCCGCGCCGATGAACCGCATCAATTCCTCCACCTCGACGAAGCGATTGAAAAACACGACGTGCCTCTGCACGCCAAGATCCTTGGCCAGCCGCTCCAGACTCAGGCGGTAGGCCTCGCCCTCGTCGCGCAGCAGATTTGGATGCGTCTGGCCCAGCACAATGTAAACGACGTTGGGAAATGCCTGAATGATGTTGGGTAACGCACGCAACACATACTCGATGCCCTTGTTCGGCGAGAGCAATCCGAACGTGAGCAGCACCTGCTTGCCCGCCACGCCAAACTCGTCCTTGAAATAATTCGGGTCGGCAAACGGCATGTCAGGAATGCCATGCGGGATGAGGTCGATTTTTTCCGCCGGCGCTTGATACACTTCGCGCAGAAGCTGCCGGCCCCGTTCGGTCATGATCACCAGCCGTGTCGAGAGCCGGATCAGGTTGCGCATCACGCGCCGCTGCTCCGTGTTCGGCTCGCGCAGCACCGTATGCAGCGTGGTGACGATGGGCATCTGCAGTTCGCCCAGCAGCGCCAGCACATGACTGCCCGCCGGCCCGCCGAAAATGCCGAACTCATGCTCCACACAAACCACATCCACGTCCGTGATGTTCAGGAAATCCGCCGCGCGCAGGTAGGACAGCAGGTCCTGCTCCGCAATTTCAAATCGTACTTCCGCCGGATAATCGTAGCCGCTTGCGAGATCATTGACCGGGACAACCAGGCATTGCATCGCCGGAAACTCCGCCGCCACCGCGCAGCGCAAATCGGTTGTAAATGTGGCGATGCCGCATTTCCTTGGCAGATAATCGCCAAGGAACGCAATTTTGCGGATGTCCGATGGTTGCTGCATGAAACGTTGTCCGATGCCAGCCGGCGCGCCTGTCTTTGCTGACCATTTGTATATTGGGCCAAACGCCCGCATTTACCAAGCACCATTGGTAGTTATCGTTTTGTAATTCGATTTTTTTCACCGTCTGACGCTGGGCGATTTGCTTTAAATCTGACCTCTGTTAATGCCAACCGCAATGGGGTGAACACCCCATGAGATTCAATCCAATACCCGACCAGGCCATTTCCCCCTTTCGCTTAAACGACCAGAAGCCCGATCCTGAAACCAATAAACTTCCAACTCGCCTTGCCCGGCGGTTTGGGGCTAATCTCCTCGCCAGATTTGCCATGATGAACAGTTCACAAATCCGGCAGTCGTTTCTCGACTTCTTCAAGTCGAAGCAGCACACCATTGTGCCGTCTTCCAGCCTCATGCCGGACAGCCCTAACCTGCTGTTCACCAACGCCGGCATGAACCAGTTCGTGCCCATTTTTCTCGGCCAGACCCAATGCCCCTACAAACCGGGTCGCGCCGCCGACACCCAGAAATGCATCCGCGCCGGCGGCAAACACAACGACCTCGAAGATGTCGGCCTCGACACTTATCACCACACGTTTTTCGAGATGCTGGGGAATTGGAGTTTTGGCGACTACTTCAAAAAAGAATCGCTGGAATGGGGTTGGGAACTTTTGACGAAGGTCTGGAAATTTCCGGCGGATCGCCTCTACGCCACCGTTTATAAACCCGGTCCCGGCGAGCCGTCCGAATTCGACCAGGAAACCTACGATATTTGGGTTGAAATTTTTAAGCGCGAAGGGCTTGACCCCAAAAAACACATTGTCTTCGGAAACAAAAAGGACAGTTTCTGGATGATGGGCGACACCGGCCCGTGCGGCCCCTGTTCGGAGATTCATATTGACCTCACGCCTGCTGGCGACACAAAAGGCAGCCTCGTCAACAAGAGCGATGCCCGCTGTATCGAAATCTGGAATCATGTTTTCATGCAGTTCAATGCGAACCCGGACGGCACTTTCACGCCGTTGCCGGCTAAGAATGTGGACACCGGCATGGGATTTGAGCGTGTTACCAGCATCATCCAATGCACAAAAGGTTTTAAGGATTTTACCAAGGCAAAAATCTCGAACTACGAAACCGACATTTTCCGCCCGATCTTCGATGAATTGGAAAAATTAAGCGGGAAGAAATACACTTCAACACTTCCCGACTCGTCCAATCCGCAATCCGCAATTGATATTGCTTTTCGGGTGATTGCCGACCACATCCGCACGCTTTCGTTTGCCATTGCCGACGGCATCCAGCCCGGCAACAACGACCGTAACTACGTTCTGCGCCGCATCCTGCGCCGCGCCGTGCGGTATGGTCGCACACTCGGCTTCCATGAGCCGTTCTTCTACAAACTTGTGGACATCCTTGCCGACACAATGGGCGACATCTTCTCTGAAATCCGCGCCAAGAAAAAACACGTGCAGGATGTCATCCGCACCGAGGAAGAGGCGTTTAATAAGACGTTGGACAAGGGGATTGAATTGTTTGAAGTCGCAGTTAAGGAGCGCAGCGTCAAAGCGAACGTCCATCGGGAAGCAATGGAATCTTTTCCAAACGCTGCTGACCTCGGACACAGTTCTGCTTACGTGCGACCCGAAGGTGAGGACAAATCGATTCAAGCAATTGACTCTAACGGTAATGTTTTGGCCGACTTTGCTTTCAAACTTTACGACACCTACGGCTTTCCACTCGATCTCACCGAATTGATGGCGCGTGAGCGCGGCTTGACAGTGGACGTCGCCGGTTTTAACAAGTTGATGGAAGAGCAACGGACCAGAGCGCGAGCTGCACAAAAGAAAACTGTGATTTCACTTTCACAAATCGAGACCACCACGCCCACGAAATTCGTCGGCTACGACAAACTGGAGACACCGGCAAAAGTACTCGAAGTTGTGTCGCTCAAGGATAAGACGGCCGTCATTCTCGATGTCAGCGCTTGCTACGCTGAAGGGGGTGGCCAGATCGGCGATACGGGCGAATTGGAACACGGCAGCCAGCTTTGGCGGATTACGAATACCCAGAAATCCGGTAACACATGGTTGCATTTTATTGATGAGGTGGAACAGGCCTCTGGCCTGTCCGCTTCGGCGTCTCGCCGAAGCAATGCTGCATCAGGCGGGACGCCTGTTCTACCCGCAGCAGGGAGCGCCGTCACAGTTATCGTTGACAGTTCGCGCCGTGCTGCCATCCAGCGTCATCATACCGTCACGCATTTATTGCATTGGGCATTGCATGAAGTCGTGGGCAAGAACGCCTCGCAAAAAGGTTCATTTGTCGGTCCGGACAAATTGACATTCGATTTTAACAGCGCGCCGCTCACGCCGCAGCAGGTTGCCGATGTCGAGAAACTCGTCAACGAACGCATCGTCGAAAACGCGCCGGTCACATGGCTCGAACTTTCTTATGCCGAAGTGAAGAAGAACACCGCTATCACCCAGTTTTTCGGTGAGAAATACGGCGACACCGTCCGGGTGCTGCAAATCGGCGGGGAACGGGGCAAGCTGAACGGTTATTCTATGGAGCTTTGCGGCGGCACGCATGTGCGGGCGACGGGCGAGATCGGCTTGTTCCGCATCGTCGGTGAATCGGCGATTGCGGCTGGCGTCAGGCGCATTGAAGCCGTTGCGGGTTTGGAAGCCTATCGCCAGGCCGCTGACGAGTCGCAACTCATCAAGTCACTTGCGGGTAAGGTCAATTCGCCGGTCGGCGAGCTGGAAAAGAAAATCGAATCGTTGGTCGAGCAACAGAAGGCGATGGAGAAACAGCTTGGAGCCGCGCAACAACGCGAAGCATCCAATGCTGCCAGCCGGTTGCTCGAGGAAATCAAAACCATCAACGGCATACCGGCCATCATTCACAATCTCGGTGCCGTGGACGGAGACTTTTTGCAAGCAGTCGCCGATTCTCTTAAAAGCCGTTTCAAGGGAGTCATTGTTCTTGGTGGCGGCCCGCAGCGGGGCAGCGTTGCGATTGTCGCCGCAGTCACACCTGACTTCACAGCGAAAGTGCAGGCCGGCAAAATTGTTCAACAAATCGCCCCGATTGTTGGCGGCAAAGGCGGGGGCAAGCCGGATAACGCCCGCGGTGGTGGAAAGATTGCGGATAAATTGGACGAAGCGCTGGCAAAAGCGAAAATGCTGCTTGGCTAACCAAGATGTTTCCTTAAAACATCAAGCTGTCCAGTCAATGCCTTTGGCAGTCTGTTGCCAAATTTTGCGTAGTTCGCAGCGATGTCTTCCACTTCCTTTTTCCAGCCGGCAACGTTCACTGCGAGCAATTGCTTCAAATTCTCCGCCGGAATATTCAAGCCTGACATGTCCAGCGCATCGAGCGTTGGCAGATTGCCAATCGGCGTTTTTTGCGCTTTGCCTCTGCCTTCGACGCGTTCGCAAATCCACTTGAGCACGCGGCTGTTTTCACCGTAACCGGGCCAGAGAAATCTGTCCTGGCTGTTCTTGAGGAACCAGTTCACAAAATAAACTTTTGGCAGCTTGCTGCGATCGGTGCGTTGCGCAAGGGAGAGCCAGTACGCGAAGTAATCACCCATGTTATAGCCGCAGAACGGGAGCATTGCGAACGGGTCGTGGCGCAGGATGCCGGATTTACCCAGTGCGGCAGCCGTTGTTTCCGAACCGGAGGCCGAACCCATGAACACGCCGTGTTCCCAATCAAGGGCTTCGTTGACGAGCGGTATTGTGTCCGAACGACGTCCGCCGAAGAGAATTGCCGAGAGCGGCACGCCTTCGGAATTTTGCCAGTCGGGATCAATCACCGGGCACTGCGACGCGGGTGCGGTAAAACGCGAGTTTGGGTGCGCGCTCTTCTTTCCATTGCCGGGTGTCCATTCGTTGCCCTGCCAGTCAATTGCCCTTTCCGGCGCAGGGATGCCTGAATCTTCCCACCACACATTGCCGTCCGGCGTGAGGGCGACGTTTGTGAAGATGCTGTTTTTTGAGAACGTGACAATGGCATTGGGGTTGGACCTCATCGAAGTGCCGGGCGCGACACCAAAGAAGCCGGTTTCGGGGTTCATGGCGTAAAGCCGGCCGTCCCTGCCAATTCGAAGCCACGCGATGTCGTCACCGAGTGTTGTAACTTTCCAGCCGGGCAACGTCGGTTGCATCATTGCGAGGTTGGTTTTGCCGCAGGCGCTCGGAAACGCGGCGGCGATGTAATGCTTTTTGCCCTGTGGCGAAGTCAGGCAAAGAATGAGCATGTGTTCCGCCAGCCAGCCCTCTTTTTTTGCCATGACGGACGCGATGCGCAGCGCAAGACATTTTTTGCCCAGCAACGCGTTTCCGCCGTAGCCGGAACCGTAGGACCAGATCGAAGGTTCGTCCGGGAAATGAACAATGTATTTATTTTTCGGATCCGGCTCACAAGGCCATGGAACGTCCTTTTGACCGGGTTGCAACGGCGCGCCGACCGAGTGCAGGCACGGAATGAATGAGCCACTCGCGCCCAGCTTGTCCAGCACGGCCTTGCCCATGCGCGTCATGATGCGCATGTTCACAACGACGTAGGGCGAATCGGTGACCTCGACGCCGATTTTGCAAATCGGTGAATCCAGCGGCCCCATCGCAAACGGAACCACATACATCGTCCGGCCTTTCATGCTGCCTTTGAAAAGGCCGAGCAATTTTCGCTTCATCTCCGCCGGGTCGGCCCAGTGGTTTGTGGGGCCGGCTTCATCCCCGGTACTGGAACAGATGAATGTCCGATCTTCCACGCGCGCGACGTCGCTCGGATGCGAACGCGCAAGATACGAGCCGGGGTGCTTCTTTTCATTGAGCTTCGTGAACGTGCCGCTCTTGACCATCAAATCGCACAGCGACTGGTTTTCCGCATCCGAGCCGTCGCACCAATGAATGCATTCCGGCTGACAGAGGCCGGCCATCTGTTGAACCCAGGCGAGAATTCCTTTATTTGAAGTCGGGGGATTCGTTTTATCTGTCATGTTTCGCGTCGCTTTTCACAATGGAGGTTGAGACACACTGCCAGATGTCTGTTGGTTTGAACAGTCCAAATTAAATTTTTGCGCGTTCCTTTTGCGTCGCGCCGCGACCGCTCATATGCTAAAGATAAGTTGGCCATGGATTCATCATCTGCCAATCGCACCGCAGGCCACAAGGCCGGTTCATGCCTCGCGCGTTCGGTCGCGGATACGCTGGCTGAAGAGCCGATGCTTGAAGCGGTGACGATTGATCCCGCGCATCAAAAAATTTCCGTAGCAACGCTCGGTCGCGCGGACATGGCCGGATTGGCGGAACGCATTGCCGCGCAATTTCAAGCGGCCCAGGCGGCGGATTCTGATCACACTTGTTCGTTGCTGAATGGCGCCGGCGATTGCTTCACGTGTGAGATGCCGTTGTCCGAAGGCGAACGGCCAAAAGTCATCATCCGAAACGACGGACAGACAACAACCATTGCGCGCGCCACATGTCCGACCGCGCCCAAATTCTGGCGCTGGCGCGATATTCCACTTCCCAAAGTCGTTCCCCGCGACGTCGGATTTCTCGAGCACGCCGGGGAAATCGACGAGTGGAAACCGCAACTGGCCGTTGCCATTCTTTGCGGCCTTTTCGGGTTGGCGGGATTTTTTTCAGCCGAGCCGTTAAAAGTAATTGCCTACGCCGCAGCTTATCTTGCCGGCGGGTTTTATCCGGCCGAAGAAGTTTGGCGAAGGTTGCGAAAACGCACAATCGACGTGCATTTTCTCATGATTTTCGTTGCCGCCGGCGCGGCCAGCATTGGCGCGTGGGGCGAAGGCGCCACGCTGTTATTCCTGTTTTCACTGTCCGGCGCCCTTGAGCATTTCGCACTGGGCCGTACGCAAAAGGAAATCCGCTCGCTCTTTCGTGACGCGCCGAAGGTCGCCACCGAGCTGGATGCCCGGGGCAACGAACACGAGGTCAAAGTCGAGCAGCTGAAAACCGGAATGCGCCTTTTAATCAAGCCCGGCACGCAATTTCCCGTGGACGCCGAAATCGCCAAGGGCGGCACCGCTGCGGACGAATCCAACCTTACCGGTGAAGCCACGCCCGTCGAGAAAAGCATCGGCGACACCGCGCTTGCCGGTACCATCAATCTTTGGGGTGCAGTCGAAGTCGTCGTTTTACGGCCTGCTGCCGAAAGTTCGCTGCAAAAGATCATCGCGCTCATCAAGGATGCGCAGCAACGAAAAGCGCCCGCGCAACAATTCACGGACAAATTCAGCACTTACTACACTTACGCCATCCTGGGACTTTCTTTCGGCATGTTTTTTGTCTGGTGGCTCGGCTTCCGGCTCGCGCCGTTCGAGTCTGTTATCGAATCGCAGAGCGCGTTTTACCGCACGATGACGCTGCTGGTGGTCGCGTCGCCGTGCGCGCTGGTGCTTTCCATTCCGTCGGCGGTGCTCGCGGCCATCGCGTGGGGCGCCCGGCATGGCATCCTGTTTCGCGGCGGCGCGGCGGTGGAAAAACTCGCCGAGGCCGACGTTGTCGCGCTCGACAAAACCGGCACGCTTACAACCGGCGAATTACGCGTCGAAAAAGTCGAAAGTTTTCCACCGGGCCGCGAAGCCGAAATTGCGCGGCTGGCGTATTCGCTTGAAAAGCTCTCCACGCACCCGCTCGCCCGCGCCATCACGCGCCATGGCAAACAACAGCAGATTGAACCGATTCAATTCGAACAATTTGAATCCGTTACCAGCCATGGTCTGCGCGCGAGACGCAGCGGCAGTGTTTGTCAGCTCGGTGGCCGCGATTGGTTTGAGCAGGGCCGTCACTCCGGTGTCATCGCGCACGTGACTGCAACGGAAGCCGGATTTTCCGAGGTTTGGGTCGAAGAAAATAATTTGCTGGGTCGTGTCATTTTGCGCGATGACATCCGGACGGAGGCTGCATCCGTCGTGCAGGAATTGCGTGAGGAAGGGCTGCGGACGGTTGTGCTCACCGGCGACCGCAAGGCGACCGCCGAATACTTGCGCGCTGAACTGAAATTGGACGACGTGCGCTCGGAATTGAAGCCCGAACAAAAAGTTGAGGCAATTCGCGCGTTGAGCGGGCAGGGGAAAAAAGTCGCAATGATTGGCGACGGCGTGAATGACGCGCCGAGCCTTACTGCCGCGCACATCGGCATCGCAATGGGCGCGCGCGGTTCAGACGCGGCCTTGGAACAAGCGGACGTGGTGCTGATGAACGATCGGCTGGAGAATTTTCTCGCCGCGTTCCGGTTGAGCCAGCGCGCACGGCGCATTATCCGGCAGAATATTGTCATTTCACTCGGCACGGTGGTTGTGCTGGTGACATTTGCAATGCTGGGCAAAATTCCACTGCCGGTCGGCGTGGTCGGTCACGAAGGCAGCACCGTCGTCGTGGTGATGAACAGTTTGCGATTGCTTTTAAGCGGGCACAACAGGAATGCTTGGGGCCACGGATGAAACGCAGGTTGAACCCTTGCAGAAATTTTGTTTTGGAACTGGCGCGGCTTTTCCGGGATGGAAAGAAGCTTCGGCCCGGCGTTCGCAGAAAATCTCCACGCCGGTCAAACAGGCCGGTCCGGCCGACGGCACTGGTTTTTTCGCCGCACCCGGATGACGAGTGCATCGTCGGCGGACTCGCGTTGCGGCTGCTGCGGGAGGCCAAGTGGAACGTCATCAATATCGCCGTGACGCTTGGCAGTAAAAGGCAGCGGCGCGTCCAGCGTCTGCGCGAACTGCAAAATGCGTGCGGTTGTCTTGGTTTCGATTTGATTCCTCTTGGTCTGGGAAAAATCAAGCCAATCACCCGCCAGAAAAACCGCGGGCATTGGCTGGCAGCGGTTGAACAGGTAAAAGACATTCTACAGGCGGACAAACCGCGCGTGATTTTCTTTCCCCACGAGCGCGATGGACATTCCACTCACGTTGGCACGCATTTTCTGGTTTTGGACGCGTTGAAAAAAATGCCGCGCAGTTTTGAATGTTTTACCGTCGAAACGGAATTTTGGGGGCAAATGGCGGATCCCAATCTGCTTGTCGAGTCGGGTGTGGAAGACGTGGGCGATCTCGTTGCGGCATTGGCGTGCCATGCCGGTGAAATGCGGCGCAATCCGTATCACGCGCGGCTGCCGGCGTGGATGATGGACAACGTGCGACGCGGCGCGGAACTTGTCGGCGGGCCTTCGCCTCGCCGGAGCGGCTTCGTCCACGCAGGCGGGCAGGGTGGGGCAGCGCCGGATTTCACGTTCGGTACGATTTATCGGCTGCGGAAATGGTCGCATGGCCGGCTGATAAATGCCCTGCGAAGCGGAAAATTTTTATCGTGTGCGGGAAATCCGATTGGCTTGTTTCGCGCTTAAAAAGAAAACAGACACAGATTTCACGGATTAACACAGATTGGTTTTTATCCGATTTGAATCCGTGCCAATCAGTGTAATCCGTGTCAAAGCCTTTAAAATTCGTGTTCATCCGTGTCCATCTGTGGTTAACCTTTTCCCATGAGTTTGAAATTCATGCGCGAGGCCATCCGGCTTTCGCTTCAAAAGATGCGGCGTAACCATGGTGGGCCGTTTGGCGCGGTCGTTGTTCGGCACGGCAAAATCATCGGGCGCGGATGGAATCGCGTCACCTCGGCGAACGATCCGACGGCGCACGCGGAAATCATGGCCATTCGCGAAGCCTGCCGCCGCCTCAAGACGTTCCAGCTCGATGACTGCGAGCTTTACGCCAGTTGCGAGCCGTGTCCGATGTGTCTGGCGGCGGGTTATTGGGCGCGACTGCGGAGAATTTATTACGCCAACACCCGGTGCGACGCGGCGAAGATTGGTTTTGATGACAAATGGCTTTATCGCGAAATAACACGACCGGTTTCACGCCGCGAGATTCCAATGAAACAACTGCTTCGCCGGGAAGCGTTGGAAGTTTTTGCCGAATGGGAAAACAAGCCGGACAAAATCCGGTATTGAATTTTTGAAGTGTCAATAGTGAGGACTGGCCAGTTTACTGCCCCGGAGTCAAACGTCCTCCCAAAGCGGCGTCACAGCCGCCGCACTCCAAGACGCTGTCGCGTCATTTCCCGCCAATCCACATCGAAAAACATTTAACGCGGAAAGAAGCATTGCTGACACGCAATTGTGGCGGTAAAATGCCGCCATGCTGCAAACGGTGCTCGACACCAAACCGATGAACAGCCTTGCCAGCGCGCGTGACGCGCATCTCACCGCGTATCGGTTCATGCTGTTGGCACGCGTGTTGGACGACAGGTTTGCCGCGCTTTGGCGCGCTGGAAGAATCCATGGCGGCGTTTTTCTCAGTCGCGGGCAGGAGGCCTTGAGCGCGGCCATCGGCGTTTCGCTCAAAAAAGGCGACGTATTCGCCCCCCTGATTCGCGATGCGGCGGGACGGCTGGCGTTCGGTGAGTCCGTGCTGGATGCGGCGCGCACGTATCTTGGTTCGGCGCTCGGTCCCATGCGGGGGCGCGATGGGAATGTCCATCGTGGCAAACCCAGGGAAGGTTATCTGCCGATGATCAGCCATCTCGGTGCGATGATTTCCGTTGTGAACGGAATTCTGCTGGCGCGGCGATTCAAAAATATTCCCGGCACGGTCGGTGTCGCCAGCATCGGTGATGGCGCGACTTCCACCGGCGCGTTTCACGAAGCGCTGAACCAGGCCGCCATTGAAAAATTGCCGCTGGTTCTGGTCGTGGCGGACAACCAATACGCCTATTCAACGCCGACCTCCCGCCAGTTCGCCTGCAAGGATCTCACCGACAAGGCGGTTGGTTACGGCGTCGAAGCGCATTCGGTGGATGGAACGGATCTGACCGCGTGCCTGAAAGTTGTCGGCAATGCCATCGCCCGCGCGCGTGAAGGCCACGGTCCGCAATTGGTCGTTGCCACGTTGCTCCGTCTTTGCGGCCATGGCGAACATGACGATGCCAATTACATTGACCTTAAAATCAAGAAGTCCCCGGTCGGGCGCGATTGTCTGAAGGTCGCCGGGGATTTTCTGCTCCGCCAAAAATGGGCGGATGCCGCGTCGTTGAAAACACTGCGTGACGAAGTCCTTCACGAAGTCGAGGAAGCCGTTGCCCAAGCGCAACGCGAACCGGCGCCCGACCCCTTTGTGGAGGAATGGCGCGCCATTTCATCTAGGCATTTAAGTGAAACGCATGAAGAAGTTTGAAAATGCAAAAGGCGGAATAAAGAATGAAGAGACTTGCGGTGATTTTGTTTCTTCATTCTTCATTCTTCATTCACTCTTTTCCCCGTGAGCATCACCTATCTTGAAGCGATTCGAGAAGCGCAGGCCCATGCCTTGCGCGATGATCCGCGCGTCTTCATTTACGGACAGGATGTCGGCGTCTTTGGCGGCGCATTCAAGGCTACAAAAAATCTGGCGAAGGAATTTCCCGGTCGTGTACTCGATGCGCCCATCAGCGAGGACGCGATCATGGGTCTGGCCATCGGTGCGGCGATTGAAGGAATGAGGCCGATTATTGAGATGCAATTCGCGGATTTTTCGACCGTTGGGTTCAACCAGATTGTGAATCAAGCCGCGACGCTTTTCTGGCGCACAACCGTGCCGTGCCCCATCACCGTGCGGTTGCCCATGGGCGGCACGTCCGGTGGCGGGCCGTTTCACAGCCAGTGCATGGAAACCATTTACGCGCATTATCCCGGTTTGATCGTGCTGACGCCCGCGACCGTCGAAGACGCCTACAGCATGTTGCTTGAAGCGGTGGCGATTGACGACCCCGTGATTTTTTGCGAGCACAAATTTCTTTATTACCATCTCAAGGCCGAAAAATTGCCAAGCGAAGCCCTGCCGGTCGGCAAGGCGCGAATCGCGCGTGAAGGGCGCGATATGACAATTGTTGCCTACAGCGCCATGGTGCATGAGGCGCTTGAAGCGGCGAAGGAGCTTTCACCCGAAGGCTGGGAGGTGGAAGTGGTTGACTTGCGTTCCGTCAAGCCGCTGGACACCGACACCGTGATGGCCAGCGTTGCGCGAACGGGACGATTGCTCTGCGTCGGTGAAGCGTGGCCGTGGGGCGGGGTGACGGCGGAAGTCATCGCCCGCGTCACGAGTGAAGGATTTGGCTTGCTCGACGTGCCGCCGCAACGGCTCAATGCCAAGGACACACCCGTGCCGTATCATCCCAATTTATGGACAGCGCACCGTCCGACGGCGCACGCCATTGCCGACGCCGCGCGAAAACTTTTAAGGCTTTGAAAAATTATGCCCCAGGTTCCCATCATCATGCCGCAGCTCGGTGAATCCATCGCCGAGGCCAACATCATCAATTTTCTCGTCAAGGCCGGCGACACCGTTGAAGCCGGCCAGGATTTGCTCGAAGTTGAGACGAACAAGGCCAGCATGACCGTTTCCTCGCCTTGTCGCGGGCGCATCGAAAAATTCACCGTGGAATTAAACAAGAGCTATGCCGTGGGCGCGGTGCTCGGCCAAATTGAAGTCGCAAAGGAAGAAGCTGCCCGGCTCGGTTTGGAGATTTCTGCTCCAGCCAGGACAGGCGACGCCGGGCACGTTTCAAAGCCGGATGCGAATGGCGGCAGAAGCCGCGTCCGCCCGACGGTGCGCGGTTTGCCTGTGCCGGCGAACGCGGCGGGCGCGAGTTACCTCTCGCCGCGGCTCAAAGCGCGCATGACGGAACTGGGTTTGAGCGCTGCCGATCTTGCGGGCGTCGCAGGCAGCGGCGCGGCAGGGCGCGTGACCATTGAGGATTTTGAAAAGTTCATCGCCAATCTGGAAAAACAGAAAGTAAGCCAGGCCTCGCCGATGCGCGTGGCTGTGGCCGATGCCATGCGCCGCAGTTGGACGCGCCCGCTGGCAACGGTCGGACTGCCCGCGCAACTCGACGCCTTGCTCGCTCATCGTAAAGCGTCGAATCCAAAGCCCGGCCCGGCGCTTTACGCGCTGCGCGCGCTGGCCATCGCGCTTTCGGAAAACAGCGCGCCCGCCGGCCGGCTCGTCGGCAACAAAATTGTCCATCCCTCAACGATTGACGTGGGCGTTGCCGTTGAAGCCGAGGACGGCGTGCTCGTGCCGGTGATTCGTGCCGCTGATAAAAAGCCGCTGAAAGAATTGGTGCCGTATTACAACGAGCTCATTGAGCTGGCTCGCGCGCGGAAACTTCCTCCGGAAGCGACCGGCGGTTCGATTGCAACGGTGACAAACTACGGCACATTCGGTCTGGTTTGGGCGACGCCGATCCCGTTGCCGGAGCAGACGCTCGTGCTCGGCATGGGCGCGGGCCGGAGAATGCCGCATTGGGACGAAGCCAAAGGCCAGTTCGTGCCCATCATGGAAGGTTACCTCACGTTGAGTTTCGACCATCGTGTGCTTGACGGTGGCGCGGCGGGGCGATTGCTCCAGCGCATCGTGGCTCTGATGAACAAGCCGGAGAAGTTGTAATAACAATTGGATAAATATGGAAACCATCAGCCAAGTCATTGGGTTTATTGCTTCGTTTATTTTATTTCGCTTTGCTTTCAAGTATTTTGCAAAAGAGAAATATCCAACTGGGTTGTATATTGCTACGGTCGGAGCTCTTATTTTACTTTGTTCCCTCCCGTGGTTTCAGGGGTTTGCCAAAACGTGGATTATTTCAAACGTAAATTCCAAATTAGAAGTTCTAGGTCGACAGGTTGATACCGTCCAGGCATCAACAACAGAAATGCACGGCCAGCTAGCCAAACATCAAACCAAAATCGACGAACACCAAAAAGAATTGGACGATGTGCAAGTTAAGATTCGCAACGCTCAATCAGATGTTACGAATCAGCAGGCTAATATTACGCAACAATATCAGCAGATTTCGACCATGCAGGGTGGTCTGACTTTAGCGCAAACCAAGATAAACACGCAGGAGAAGAAAATCGAAGGCGTTGAATTTTTAGTAGACAATCTTTTTTCAAAGACAGTTGTTGAAGACATTCCTGCTTCTGATGTGAGTCGTGTTTTAAGGCTATATCAGTCGAATGATGTTTGCACAGTTGCTATTAAGCTGCAATTTGCCCCCGTTCATAAAAGTTTACAGGTAACTATAAATGAAAGATTGCAACAGCAGGTTAATGGTTTGACTGTACCGTATAAGAATATTGTGCTTCTGGGACTTCACAGATTCAATATTACCAATACATCATTTTCCATTAAATACGTCCAAGATACCCGTGAAACAAACTTGGTTAATAGTGTCGAATGTAGAGATAATAATGTTTTTGCGGATGGCGTGCTTATATTCACAGGAGTTCGATGAGTTCCATCTGTTTTAAAATTCATTTATTCTCCGCCTCAAATGTCGCAACAATGGGCCGATGGTCTGAAGCGACACCCCAATTTGGCATGGTCAGCGCGTAAGTTTCGTTTGTAACCCAATCGCGCGCCATTGCCAGACTCAACAAAATGTAATCAATCCGGCTGTAAGTGTCTTCCTTGCCATAATAATGTGTCCACGTGACGTTGCGCGGCTCAAAACGCGGAATTTCGTTCGGTGTGTTGTCCCCATTGCGCTCGGCGGGGCGGGTGTCCGTGAGCTTGAATCTTCCATGGCCGATGATTTTTTTGATCGGGTCCGAGCTTTTTAAGTCGTTGAAATCGCCGAGCACAATAAGTTTTGCATTTGGGTTCGCTCTGAAATGTTCGTCAATAATTCCGCGCAGGATTTTGGCTTCTTCAAGCCGTTCTTCGGCTTCATTGGCTTCGGGTATTGTCAGACGCGATTTCAAATGCGCAGCAATGAGTGTGAATGTGAAATTCGTCGCGGCCTGAATGTCCACTTCGGCAAAACCGCGTTTGACGAAAAAGCGTTGGCCATCAAGCAGGAAGCTGTCATTTGTGTGCGGTTGGCGGGTGGTAATGGGCAGCTTGCTCAAAACAGCCACGTGGATGTTCGTGTCCCAGCCCTGAACATGTTCCCAATACGGATAATCCAATCCTTCGGCCTTGAGCGATGCGCGGAGTTCAAGCAGCGCGTTGGTGGTGCCCATTTCTTCGAGCGCAAGCACGTCGGGATTCAGCGTGCGGATGCTTTCGCGGACTTTGGCGCGCGCCTCGGAGGATTTGACATAGGGACGCGATTCCGTCGGCTGATCGAGATAATTTTCGATGTTGTAAGTGGCCACGCGGAATGTGTCTGCGGCATAGGCGGTCGAACAAAAAAACAACACGAGTGCCAGGCCGACGAACGAAAATGAAAGGCGTTTGAGCATGGATTGGTTTGGGCAAAGCTAAGCTTTCTTTTTTGCTTGTCCAGTGTTTTGGAATGGACGGCGTGCCGCCGTCCCTGATTTTTTGGATCACCGGCACGGCGACCCTCCCAAACTGAGAAACATTTTTGCCAAAGTCCGTAAAACTGTTACTTTCTCCCCCATGCTTCGAATCAGCCAGAACGGCGTCAGATTCCGCGCGGGCAAGCGAAAGGTTGCGGCGGAGAAATTACATGACAAGCAAAGCGAGCGTGATCATCGTGAATTACGGGTGGACAAGGTGGGCGTGCGCGGGCTGCGTTTTCCGATTCAGGTGCGTGACAAGGCGCACAGTATCCAAAACACGGTGGCTACCATCGGGATGTTCGTGGATTTACCGAAGGAGTTCAAAGGCACGCACATGAGCCGGTTCATCGAGGTGCTCAATGCGCACGGCAGCATCATCCACGTGGAGAACATCAGCGAAATCCTTCATGCGATGCAGAAAAAGTTTCACGCGACCACGTCGCACCTGGAAGTCGAGTTCCCGTATTTCATGCTCAAAAGGGCGCCGGTGTCCGGCGGCGAAAGCGTCATGGATTACACTGCAAGGTTCGACGCGACGGCGTGCGGATCGGACATTGATTTCGTCCTGACGGTGAAGGCGAACGTGATGACGCTTTGTCCCTGTTCGAAGGCGATTGCCCAATACGGCGCGCACAATCAACGCGGTCTGGTGACGGTGGCGATTCGCATGAGGAAATCGGTGTGGATTGAGGATTTGGTTGCGATGATTGAAAGTTCGGCGAGTTCGGAGCTTTACGCGCTGCTGAAACGGCAGGATGAAAAGGCGGTGACGGAGCGTGCGTATGAGAATCCTGTGTTTGTTGAGGACCTGGTGCGCAACGTGGCGTTACGGCTGAATGCGGATGAGCGGGTGCGGTGGTACAAGGTTGAGGCGGAAAATTTCGAGAGCATCCACAATCACAATGCCTATGCATGCATCGAAAGGGACTGATTTTCCCGCCAAAATAATTTAATATTTTTGTGGTGTATTTATTCTCTTTTGTTACATTCCCGCGCCTTTGATGGACCGGAACTTGCTCTGAAAACCGGCAACTGATCTAAAATTGTGACAGTAAAGAAGAAAGAAACCAATGTGAAAACGTCGCACGGCAAGTCGCCAATATCCGCTGCGACGGCCGCGATTCTTGGCCAGCCGGCGTTGAAATCCAAGGCCGCCGTTGCGTCGAAAAGGATCAAGCCCGAGTGGCAGAAGTATTACAACCGGTTGCTCGAACTGCGCGAGCAGTTGCTCCGCCAGATGAATGGATTGGCTGAGGAATCCGCGCAGGAGATGCCGGGCTACAGCCTGCACATGGCGGATTCAGGCACGGACAATTTCGACCGTGATTTTGCGTTAAGTCTGCTGTCTTCCGATCAAGACGCCGTTTATGAAATCGAAGAGGCGCTCAAACGTATCGAGAAAAAGACCTACGGTGTTTGTGAATTGACCGGCAAGTCGATTCCCAAAACGCGTCTCAATGCGATTCCGTGGGCACGGTTTACCGTCGAGGCGCAGGCGCAATTGGAACGCGAGGGGGCATTGCATCAGCGCCGTCTTGGCCAGCTCGGCTCCATTGACAACGTGGGCGTTGCGGATGTTGAAGAGGAAGCAGACGAGCCGGAAGAGCCAAAAGCCAAGGAGAAGGAATAATTTAATTTATGCCGCGCGAAATCATCACCATCGAATGCACGGAAGCGCGCAAACAAGGCAAGACGCCTTCGCGTTACACAACCACCCGGAACAAAAAGTTGAAGCCGGAGAAACTCGAACTCAAAAAGTATAATCCGTTTCTCCGCCGCCACACGCTTCATCGCGAAATCAAATAGCCATGCCACGCAAAACCAACACTGACAAACGGGAACGCCGTGGTTCGCGCCGCACCACGGAAAATCGCACGCCGCGTCCGAAACCGAAAATAGATTTCACCGCCGACGCGCTCGATTTCAAGAACACCAATTTGCTCCGGCAATATGTGACCGACCAGGGCCGCATCCTTCCCCGCAAATACACGGGCATGCCGGCGCATTATCAGCGCCGCCTGACCCGCGCCATCAAACGTGCGCGCCAAATGTTGCTGATGAAGTAGTTTTTCAACCGCCGCCGCATTTGTGGTCGGCGTTTTGCGGGAATTGGTTGCAAACAATTTGCATTTGATTGCGAGCTTGCCTTGAAAGGCCGCCAGTGTGATTTTAGGAGAATAATGAAATCCCGCGCCCATTCCCACTCGCGCCAGCGGCAGAAATTATCCGCGTTGACGGGGCGTTTGCGCGGGCAATCGCGCAAGATCACGGGTCCGCGTGAGGCGATTCTGGAAATCCTAAGAAAACATCCGCATCCGCTGACAAACAGGGAAATTTTTGCCGCCATGCCCAAAAGCCGGTGCGATTTGGCCACGATTTATCGTGCGATGCATCTGCTTGAGGAAATGGGCATGGTGAAGCGGTTTGATTTTGGCGATGGCGCGGCGCGATTCGAGCTTGTCGGCGACGGCGACGACGGCCATCACCATCATTTGGTCTGTACGCGTTGCACGGAAGTGATTGAAATCAACGAGTGTTTTCCGCGCGAAATCGAATCACTCATCGCCTCCAAAAACGGTTTCAAGGCCGTGACGCACAAGCTGGAATTTTTCGGAATCTGCCCTGATTGCCAGCGTTGATTTTCCCCTTCAGCCGGATTCAGCCCAACCAAGCCGGTTGTTCCCCGCAGGTTTTTGAACCCGTGGCAGCTTTAAGTCATTTCCCCGGCCAGCCAGTCTCCGAGATGGAGATATTCTTTGATTTTCCGGCGTTCGTAACGGTGTTTCAGCGCCTTCCTGGGTTGATGTTGTATTTTGCGAAACGGATATTTTGGGCTGCGAACGGCTTCGCTGGCCATTTCCAATGTTTTCATCATAGGCAACTTCCTTTCTCCAGAGCCGTGTGAAAATAATACCGGGACATGTCTTCATCTTAAACTTGCCCCAGAAATTGGATTTTTCCAGTAAAGATTTCGTTCAAAAAGATTTTTCCCGGACGAAACAAAATGACCCGGAACGCCACCCTCCCCGGCATTCGCTTGAAACCAGCTTCAAATCCAGCCCTTCAAATGCCGTTCGCACCTGCGCAAACTCCTGTTTCAGGATGCCGGCCAGCACAAGCGTTCCACGACGATTCAATTGTGCGGCAATCCGCCGCCTTTCGGCAACAAGCAGGTTGGAAATCAGATTCGCACAAATCAAATCGTATCGCTGCCGGGCGCAAAGCGGGAGCCTTGCCACATCCGCGCGCGCAATTCGCAATTTTTCGTGGACGCGGTTTGCGCGGGCATTGGCGCGCGCGACACGAACCGCTTCGGGGTCAAAATCAATCGCGTGAACCGGCTGGTAGCCAAGCTTTGCCGCTGCAATCGCCAGAATTCCCGAACCGGCGCCGAGGTCGAGAAACGACTGCGATTTCCCCTTGGCGCGCCATTTCACAACTTCGCCCAAACAAAACATCGTGGTTGGATGCTGGCCCGTGCCAAAGCTTAATCCAGGATCAAGAACGACAACGGCTTGTTTTTTTCGCGGTTTGCGTTTGCTCCAACTCGGTTTGATGAGCAGGGTGTCGCCGATTTCGATCGGTTTGAAATGCCGTTTCCATGATGTCGCCCAATCTTCCCGCCGCACCTTAGCCATTATGATTTTGCCGGAGCCAATTTTTAGTCCGCAATTTTTAATCCGTTTCAGTCCGGCCTGGATTTTTTCGCGGACATCCTGTGACGAGATCGGTTTTCTCTGGCCGTAAACGGTGACGGTGCTGACACCGGTTTCGACGTTGAAGTGCGAGGAAACAGGCAGATTAAGGATGGCGCCAAGCAATTCGGTGACAGCATCCTCGGCTTCGCGTGTCGTCGTGACGGAAATCCGCCAGAGTGATTTCTGCTTCATCTGACCATATCGCGCCACGGGGTGAAATTGAGCAGTTCAATCTCGTTGAGGTGCGGACGCAAAACAACTTGTGTGATGCTGGTATATTCGATTTCGAACGAATTGGTTTTTCCCAGCGGCAGGTCGAGTAAAATCGCGAGTATCATGCGGATCACGCCGCCATGGCAAAAAATAGCGGTGGTTTTACCCTGGTGACGGCGGATGATTTCAAACAAACACGGTTCGACACGGGCGCGGAACTGGATGCCGTTTTCGCCGTTGGGCACCGCGCCCAGCTCGATTTCGTCGAGCCAATCGTAAGGGTGAACGCCGAATTTTTCTCCCACCTCTTCCCAGGTGAATCCCGTCCAATCGCCGAAATCCACTTCACGCAACGCGGGCAGGATGATTGATGCGGGTGCGCCATTTCCAAGCAGAGGTGCGATTGTTTGTTGCACCCGCTTCATTGGGCTGGAATAGATCGCGGCGATTTCCCTGCCGTGCAGATAGTCTGCGAGTGTTTTGGACTGTGCATGGCCGCGGGTCGAAAGATTCATGTCAATCCGCCCGCCGAACTTGCGCTGGTAACGCGGTTCAATTTCGGCATGGCGGATCAGCAACAGCCGCGTTGGTTGCAAGGGTCGGATTTCCCGCCTCAAGATTTTGGAAGAGGACTTGGCCACGTAAAAATCAAACTGAAGCGATTGCCTTTTCCTGCGCGACAAGCAATTGGCGGATGCCCGACTTGCCGAGCGCGAGCAAATCGGCAAGCTGCGATTCGGTGAACGTGGCCTCCTCGCCTGTCCCCTGGACTTCGATGAATTCGCCCGCTGAATTCATCACAAGATTCATGTCCACTGTCGCAGCCACGTCCTCGGTGTAGCACAGATCCAGCAATGCCTGGTTGCCGACGATGCCGACGCTTACGGCGGCGACAGCGTTCAGCATTGGATTTTCGGCCAGTTTCTTTTCATTGAGCAATTTTTTTACTGCGAGCGACAGGGCGACAAACGCGCCGGTGATGGCTGCCGTGCGTGTGCCGCCATCGGCTTGGAGCACATCGCAATCCACCCAGACTGTGCGCTGGCCGATTTTTTCGAGATTGATCGCGGCGCGCATGGAGCGGCCGATGAGCCGCTGGATTTCCTGTGAACGCCCGTCGATTTTTCCCTTCGCGCTGTCGCGTTGCTTCCGCTGCAAAGTGGAGTAGGGGAGCATTGAATATTCGGCGGTGAGCCAGCCGCCTTTAACGCCTTGTTCTTTCATCCAGCGCGGGACGGTTTCCTCGATGGTCACGCCGCAAATGACGCGCGTGTTGCCCCATTCGATGAGCGTCGAGCCGGTGGCGTGCGGTGCGATATGATTTTGAAAACGCAGCGGGCGGAGTTGATTTGCGGAACGACCGTCGGTGCGGATGGATGAATCAGCCATAAACGATTGTGATGTTAAACGTCAATCGCTTCGAGGAAAAGCAAAACAACCGCGATTTAAGTTGCCGCACGCGCTACACGGACAACCGGGCACGGTCCACGATAACTGACGTGACGGTCATGAGTGCGGTGGTAATAAGACTACAGACTGCGCAGAGAACAAGCACGACGGATGCGATCCGCAAGCCCGGCCCGAGTTCACCGACAAGGATCCCAATCCCAAAGGCACCGTAAGCAAGGCCCAGCCA
>Ga0182027_10004778_pt1 | contig 20830 bp, 22 predicted proteins | sample 712E1DmetaG_FD_121300 | JGI IMG/M metagenome (GOLD analysis project Ga0182027, IMG submission 121300) | Permafrost microbial communities from Stordalen Mire, Sweden - 712E1D metaG (Illumina Assembly) | ecosystem: Environmental > Terrestrial > Soil > Wetlands > Permafrost | place: Sweden...
AAGCGGTTCCTGTTAGGCTGGTTGATCCGTTTCTTACCTTAATTCTCCTCTTGGCAAGTCATTGACAAAACTGGCGCCGGGGTTTTTTCGCTGATTTCCTCCGCCCATCGTTTATAATTGCGGCCTATGCAGTCAATTTTCCATATACTTGCCGAGCTCGAACAGAACCACCAACCTGCTGCCCTGTGCACAGTCGTAAAAACCAGCGGATCCACGCCGCGCCATAGCACCAGTAAAATGGTGGTCTATCCGGATGGACACATTTTCGGAACGGTAGGCGGTGGGGAATTAGAAAACCGCGTCGTCAAGGAGGCCCTGGCTTCCATGCAGGATGGGAAGCCCCGTAACCTGGCCTACACCATGGCTGACCCTGCCCGCGGCGATCCCGGCCTGTGCGGTGGTCAGGTGGAGGTTTTTGTGGAACCCCTTTTGCCTTCTCCCATGCTGGTTGTCATCGGCGGTGGACACGTTGGTAAGGCCGTTGCCCATCTTGCCAAATGGCTCGGCTTTCGTGTGGCCATCTCGGATGATCGAAAAGAATTCTGCACCCCCGCAGCCAACCCGGATGCGGATGAGTTTTACCCCGTCCCGATGGCGGAACTGCCCTCCGAACTGGCGATTACTCCCCAGACATTTCTTGTTCTTACCACTCGTGGCAGTAGTGTCGATGTCGCCGGTTTACCGGCCCTGATCGAAACCCAGGCTGGTTACATCGGCGTTATCGGTTCCCGCAAGCGCTGGAATACCACCGTCAAGGAATTGAACAGCCAGGGTATTTCAGACACGAAATTAGCACGTGTTCATTCTCCCATGGGGCTTGGAATTGGAGCCGAAACGCCTGAGGAGATCGCCGTCAGCATTATGGCTGAGATATTCATGTACCGCAACGGCAGTTCTGGGCGCCCGATGCAAAATCCCAAATGATCCCAACCATCCTCCAGATCATCAATATCTTGCAAATTTCCTAAATTACTACAATTTCTATTGTAACAACTTTTTTTATCTGGCTGCGTAGATTAAAAAGGAAAAAATACTTGTAAATTGAATCAACGAAGAAGTATAATCATCTCATAATTAATAGCCGTATAACCAAGGAGAAATAAAATGGCTCGAATCTTTGATGTCATTGAATATGAAAATGAAATGGTGAACGAACTCGTTCATCGCTTCCCGGATGACGGATCAACCGGCGATTACCGGCTCGGCTCTAATGTGATCGTGCGCACGGGCCAGAGTGCAGTCTTCTTCCGCGATGGCTTGGCCTTGGATATGTTCGGCCCCGGTCGGCATGTCATCGCCACCGAAAACATCCCGCTATTAACTCAGAAACTGCAGGATATATTCACCAGCGGAAAAGGAGTTTTTCCAGCGGAAGTTTACTTTGTCTCGATGAAGGAATTCCCCCAGCGCAAGTGGGGTACGCCTCAGCCGATTCTGGTCAGCAATCCGGGCATGGGCCTGGGCGTAATGTTGCTCCAGGGCTTTGGGACATATTCATTTGAGGTGAAAGACCCGCAGCAATTGGTCACCCAGATCGTCGGCAAGACCGCTTCCTATAGTATTGACCAGATCGAGGACCGCCTGCGCAGCATTCTCCTGTCACAACTACAGGACACCCTGAATGAATGGGGTGCCAAGCTTAATCTGCCCCAACTGCTTGCCAAAACGCAGGAAATGGCTGGCTTTATTCGTTCACAATGCGAGGATGATTTTGAGGCGGTTGGGCTGAGCCTGAAATCTTTCATTCTTGCCAACCTGAGACCATCTGACAAATCCGCCCAGGAATTGCGTGATATGGGCATGCTCGATATGGCTACCTACACTCAGTTACAGGCGGCGGATGCCATGCGCGATGCTGCCAATAACCAGGGCGGCGGTGCAGGCCTGACAGCCGGTATCGGTGCCGGGATGGGCATTGGCAACTTGATGGGTCAGGCTCTCCAGGGTGGTATGCAATCCAACCAACAGCAGCAGCAACCCAAGGCCCCCAATGGCGGCACTCCTGCAGCTGGTGGTATGACTGACGTGATGACCCCTGGCGAAGCAGCCTCAGTGCTGCGTGTGTCCGAAGAGGATGTCATGGCTGCCATCAATGACGGCAGCCTGAAGGCCAAAAAACTCGGCAACGCTTACCGCATCAGCCGGGAATTCCTCGAGGAATTCCTCAAGAGCTAATCGATAATAAAGCGAACGGGGCTGTCTCGAAAAGACAGCTCCGTTTTTATTTAAGGATCAGAATTATGTCTTGCCAAAACCTGAGCTTTTCATCCAGAACAGGCTGGCGCAGACAATGGTAAATCAATCACTATCCATATTTGGCGTTAACGTATGCAGCAACAGCATGTTTGGCTGGCGCATTTCCATGATCGGAAAGCCGCACACGAGCACTACTTGTTGCCCGGGCTTGACCGTTTCAGAATGGCGCAAGGCGGATTCCACGCAATGAACCATGGCTTCGACCGTATCCACGAACTGCACGACGCGCGGTTGGACGCCCCAGGCTAGCGCCAGCCGTCGATAAGTTCGCTCCTCAGACGTGAATGCCAGGATGGGCACGCGCGGCCGGGCCTTTGCCATCAATAAACCCGAGCGCCCCAGGCGGGTAAAAACGGCTACTGCCGCAACATCCTGGTCGTGCGCCAGTTCACGTGCCGCCTTCGTGACCGCCACCGCGTCATCGTGGTCATTTGACTGCATATCTTGAATATGGCCCCAAGCTTCAAAACCCGCTTCTGCCTGCCGGACGATGCGGTCCATCAAGGTCACTGCCTCAACTGGATATTCACCCGCCGCCGTTTCCGCCGAGAGCATCACTGCGTCCGTGCCATCGAAAACGGCATTGGCCACATCTGAGGCTTCGGCGCGCGTCGGTAGTGGATTGTGAATCATCGATTCAAGCATCTGGGTGGCCGTGATAACCAATTTTCCTTTCCGGTTGGCCGCCTGGATAATGCGCTTCTGTGCGCCGGGCACATCCTCCGGGGCCATTTCCACCCCCAGGTCACCGCGCGCCACCATTACTCCATCCACCACATCCAGGATGACTTCCAGGTTATCCAGCGCTTCGGGCCGCTCCAGCTTGGCGATCAAAAGTGGGCACTCCCCCGGAGCCTGGCACGCGATTCTTTGCCTGACCTTATCCAGGTCTTCCGCGCGCCGTACAAAGGAAATTGCAACAAAATCCACGCCGAGTGATAATCCGAATTCCAGATCTTCGGCATCTTTTTCGGTAAATGCCGGAATATCCAGCAGCACACCCGGCAAATTGATACCCTTGTTGGATGTCAGCACCCCGCCGGTTTTGACCTGTGCAACGACCTGTTTATTCAGCACCTTGAGTACTGAAAGCGCCAATTTTCCATCATCGAGCAGGATGCGGTTGCCAGGTTGTACCGAGTCAAATAATTGCGGGAAATCCACCGGAATGACCGCCTGGCCGGTATTGGTTTCTGGTTGGCTTACGCCTTCCGGATAAAGCACCACCGTCATGCCGGGCGCCAATGTCAGCGGTCCAGGTAGCACACCCACCCTGATCTTCGGGCCTTGCAGGTCCTCCAGCAAGGCCAGGGGGCGACCCAGGCGTGTAGCGATGGCGCGCAATTGCGAAATCCGTGCAGCATGCCATTCGTGCGTTCCATGCGAAAAATTCAGCCTGGCAACATCCATTCCGGCCTGCAGTAAATTCTCTACTACGGCATTCTCCTGGCTGGCTGGCCCTATGGTGGCTACAATTTTGACATTTCTATCCATATTTGTTAACTCCAGTTAAGTTTCCTGGCCTGTTTCTCCAGGTCAGCCCGGAAATCCGGATGGGCAATATTAATGAGTGCCTTGACGCGTTGGCGTACGGACTTGCCATACAGGTCGGCTACTCCAAATTCGGTCACCACGTAATGAACGTGGTTGCGTCCGGTCACCACCCCTGCGCCTTCTTTAAGCATCGGAACGATCTTGCTTACAACTGTTCCATCCTTCATGGCATTTGAGGATGACATGGCAATGATTGGTACACCACCCTTCGAGCGTGAAGCCCCATAGATGAAATCCAACTGCCCACCGACTCCGCTAAAAAACTTGGGACCGATGCTATCTGCGCACACCTGGCCGGTCAGATCCACTTCGATGGCCGAATTGATCGCTACCATGCGGTCATTTTGGGCAATGACGAATGGGTCGTTAACGTATTCCTGGCGATGGAATTCACATAGTGGGTTATCGTTGACCCACTTGTAGAGGGCCTGGGTACCCAGTACGAACCCGGCCACTATCTTGCCCGTATGCAGGGTCTTGCAGGAATTGTTGATCACGCCCTGCTCCACCAGTCGAACCACGCCATCCGAGAACATCTCGCTGTGAATGCCCAGATCCTTCTTGCTATCGAGGAAATTCAGCACGGCATCCGGGATGGCCCCGATCCCCATCTGCATGGTTGCCCCATCCGGAATCAGATCAGCGATGTAGCCGGCGATCTTCTGGTTGATCTGGTCATCACCTTCGCTGCCCATCGGTAGTTCAGCAATCGCATAGTTAACTGGCACAATGTGCGTCAATCGGCTTACGTGAATGAAAGAATCGCCCAAAGTGCGCGGCATCTGCTCGTTCACCTCCGCGATGATGGTCTTGGCCGATTCGGCCGGTGACTTGGTCAGACCAACCTCCACCCCAAGCGAACAGAAGCCATGCTCATCCGGGGGCGATACGTGGATCATCGCCACATCCACCGGGAGCACCTTGTTCTTGAATAACAGGGTAAATTCCGAGAGAAGCACGGGGGTGAAATCGGCGCGGCCTTCCCAAACCGCCTTGCGTACGTTGGGGCTGATGAAGAGCGTGTTTACCCGCAGGTGGCCTTCCATCTCTGGCTTGACATAATCTGCCGAGCCAATTGAAAGTGCCTGGCAGATTTCGACACCTTTAAGTTCTGGAGCATATTCCACTAACGCGGCCAATAACTTTTGCGGTACAGACACATTCCCGGTCATGAAAATGCGATCGCCTGATTTGATCACCCTTACCGCTTCTTCTGCCGTGGTCACATTTGATTGGTAAATCGAATGCCAGTCCATATAAACTCCCTAATACAGACAAGGTGGGTCAGGAATGATCCAATTAAGATGAACGTGCACGATTCCGTGAAAATGGATTCACAGATTCCAACGCGGCAGATGGCGCATTTCACCATGATAGGTATTTACCGCCATTTCGATAGCCGGGTTTTCTGCCATGGCTTTATCCACGCCCAGCTCGGCGATCTGCAGGATGTACGGTGCGGCAACATTCACAAAACCGTGCATGGCAGTGCGGGCCACGATGCCCGGCATATTGGGCACGCAGTAATGGATCACATTCTCCTCAATGTAGGAAGGCCGGTCGTGCGAGGTTGGCCGGGAAGTCTCCACGCAACCGCCCTCGTCAATACTCATGTCGATAATTACAGAGCGCGGCTTCATTTTATGAACCATTTCGCGCGACACCAGCACCGGCGAACGCGTCCAGGGAACCAGCGCCGCTCCCACCAGTACGTTGGCAAAACTGGTACAACGGGCAATATTACGCTCGGTGGAAAGCATTGTGACCAGGTTCATACCGGTCAGGCTGATGCGCTGGAGCGCATTGATATCCCTATCCAGAACGGTTACATGCGCGCCCAGTCCCGTGAACGCCGCGCCGCGAATGTCCCGGCCGTGCCGGCGCCCAGGATGACCACCTCCGCTGGCGGTACGCCCGGAATGCCGCCCAGCAGGATACCGCCGCCGCCCTGGTCGCTTTGCAGCAAGCGGGCAGCGACTTCCGCTGTCATCGCACCACCAATCTGGCTGGAGGGACGTAACACCGGCAAAGAGCCGTCCGCTTCGCAGATCTGTTCATACGCAACCGTGTTAATATTGTTCTTAAGGAGGTATTCGATCTTGGTTTGGCGGGCAGAAGGGAGATTAAGTAATCCGGCCAGCGCGGTGCCGGGTTGCAGGAAAGGTAATTCCGATTCGGTCGGCCGTGCTATCTTAAGCACCAAATCAGCGCGCCCGTATGCTTCCTCTGGCGAATATACGATTTTTGCCCCGGCCTGCTCATATTCTTTATCCGGAAAACCTGCACCATTTCCAGCTTTGTGCTCTACAAAGACCGTATGGCCATGCTGGCAGAGAATTTCCACGCCGGCTGGAGATAGGCCAACCCGATACTCGAATGGTCTGATTTCTCTTGGGATGCCAATGTTCATGATGCACCTCCTGATTCGGATTAAAATGTTGTCGGGCAATCTAAAACTATTCTTGTCGCTTTTCTACTTTTCATTGAGAGCATCACGAATCAAAGGTAATGCCCAATCTATAGTGGCTTTATCAATCACCAGTGGAGGCGCGAAGCGAATGGTATTAACGTGCGTTTCCTTGGCCAGAATTCCCTTCGTACCCAATGCCTCACAGAACCTGCGCGCCCCTCCAGCGCTCTGTTTTAATTCGACACCGACGAGAAGTCCCTTTCCACGCACTTCCTTGACATGCGGGCTTGGGATTTCGGTCAATTGTTCGATGAAATATTCACCCAGGTCAGCAGCTCGCTCGACCAGTTTTTCTTCTACAATTACACGCAATGCTGCCCGTGCGGTGGCAGCTGCCAGTGGGTTGCCGCCAAAAGTCGATCCATGCTCGCCTGGCTGGAACAGGCCAAGCAAGGACTTATCAGCCAGCACAGCCGATACAGGGTAGAACCCTCCCGCTAAAGCTTTGCCAATGATCATGATATCCGGGCGCACATTCTCATGCTCCGAAGCAAACAATTTACCGGTCCGGCCAAGACCCGTCTGGATCTCATCAGCCATCAGCAAGACATTATTTGCTTTACAGATATCGGCTACTTTTTTCAAATATCCGGCCGGATGAACAATCACCCCTCCTTCTCCCTGAATAGGTTCCACCAGGACAGCCGCAGTATTCGGGGTGATGGCCCTGGCCACCGCCTCCGCATCACCATAAGGTACGCTAATAAAGCCTGGTGTAAAGGGACCAAAATCGTCACGGTAGAATGGCTCACTGGAGAAGGAAATCTCGGTGATCGTGCGTCCATGGAAATTTCCGGTGCAAACGATGATCTCTGCTTGGTGGCGTGGAATTCTTTTTACCGCATAGCCCCATTTACGCGCCAGCTTGAGAGCAGTTTCCACTGCCTCGGCACCGGAATTCATCAATAGAGACATCTCGTAACCGGTCAGCTCGGAGAGTTCCTTGTAAAGCATTGGTAGTTGGTCGTTACGGAATGCGCGTGAAGTAAGCGTAACTTTTCCAGCCTGTTCGATCAACGCAGCCAGGATTTTGGGATGAACATGCCCCTGGTTGAGTGCCGAGTAGGCGGACAGGCAATCCAGGTATTTCCTGCCTTCTACATCATAAACCCACACCCCTTCACCACGCGTAATAACAACATTTAGTGGAAGGTAATTATGGGCGCCATACAATTCTTCGATTTCTATATATTCCTGCGTGTTCATGGTTTCACCTTTCTACAAAAACGAATATACGGTTTCGCCCCGAGCGCCACGCAGTCGAGAGGCATTTTGGTTTGATCTTGAATCAGGCAACTCCGAAAAGGCGTGCCAGAACGGCCTTCTGGGCGTGCAGCCGGTTATGTGCCTGAGGGAAGATAACCGAATGCGGCCCATCCGCAACATCGTCGGTCAGCTCATGGTTGCGGTGCGCCGGCAGGCAGTGCATCACAATCACATCTTTATCGGCTTCAGAGACCAGCTTTGCATTAACCTGATAGGGCGGGAAAACCTGTTCCCGTTTGGCAGTCTCTTCCTCCTGGCCCATGCTTGTCCAGGTATCCGTGTAGATTACCTGAGCCTTTTTAACAGCTTCGTGCGGATCGCGTAAGAAGCGCAACTGGCTGCCGGATAAAACAGCAACTTCTTCTGCCATTTCCACTGCCAGCGGATTCATGGCATACCCTTCCGGGTTGGCTATGGTAAAGTTCCAGCCTAATTTAACCGAAACATGCAGCAACGAGACAGCAACGTTGTTTCCGTCGCCTACGAAAGTTACGTTTAAGCCTTTTGCTTTGCCGAATTTTTCCTGAATGGTCAGCGCATCTGCCATCGCCTGGCATGGATGGCTGAAATCGCTCAAACCATTTACGACCGGCACAGATGACCACTTTGCCAGTTCCAAAATATGTTCATGTTCGAAGACGCGCGCCATAATTGCTTGAACATACCCTGAGAGCACACGCGAAACATCCGCAATGGATTCACGCTTCCCCAGGCCGATTTCGCTTGGTGAAAGATAAAGCGCATCGCCGCCCATATGGCGCATCGCCATATCAAAAGAAACCCGCGTCCGCAAGCTGGGTTTTTGGAAAATCATTCCCAGCACCTTGCCTTTGAAAAGCGGGGCATTTCCACCAGAAAAATATTCCTGTTTAAGGCGCACAGCTACGTTCAGTATGTCCTGTAATTCTTCCGGTGAATTATCCATAATGTCCAAGAAATGTTTCATTTTTTTCTTCTCCTATGCCTTAGTATCAAGCCAGCTGGCCTTCCCGTCAAGTGTGAGCTGGCATATATGGTTTCTGCAAGTACGTGGCCGGTAGTGCCAATTGGGCACCAAGATCATCTCCAAAACCGATCTGGCAGGCCGGAATATTCTGGGAAAGCAAGCCAGCGATTATTTTATCTGTTTCTCCTTGCCCGCCAAATGTCTCCGACTTTATCAGGATTACCACCGGTCGCAAGTTCCTACGGCGCAAATCTTCCAGTGCCGGGAATAAGTCCGGACTGGCTGAAGGGGTAATTAATATTACGCCACTACCCAGAGGCAATAATTTTGCCTGTATATTTACCAGATCGAAAAGTGGCAGCATCCCATCAGGCTGGAGAAAAGCCAGCGTCTCCATGATTTTATTAATTTGGCGTTCCCCACGCTCACTTGAAACGGCAAAGAATTTACCGGCCGAGCAGACCAATCCGACTTTACGCTTATCCATCAGAAAAAACCTTGCCAGGGAGGCTGCTGCACTGACAGCATACTCGAATGTATCTTTCTGAAGGGAGACCTTCGGCCGGCGCAGCCACAAATTATCTAGTTGATATGAAACCGGTTGTTCAGGCGTTATATAATGAACCGGGCGATAAGCATCCAGGAATATCCAGATATCCGCCTGTGGATCTTGTTCGAATTCCTTGACCATGAACTGGCCCCGATGCGCCGAGCTGGCCCAGTGAATACGTTTCATCGGATCACCCGGAACATATTCGCGTACTTCTGCAGCATTGGGTGTCAAATCCAACGACCGTTGGCGAATCGTTTTTCCTCCCGGAAGGAGGCCCCGTGGCGGAGGGAAAACGGAAATGGGAAATGTCATCGGCAGGATAACCAGCGTTTCCCTGGCATTGACAACTTTCTGCAGGGTAAACAGGCCAAAGGGATCTCCGGATGTTAAGGTCGTCGGACCTAGTAAATATGCCCCGCGCCGGGTCAGCAGGGTTCGCGCAGAATAATATCTTAGCTGGTGGGCATTAATTCTGGTCAACAAACGCGACCCGGCCGCTTTAGGCAAAGTGGACTGGTTGAGCACTTCCAGCCACGCACAACCCGGCCATTTTTCTTTCTTTATCTCATAATGCTCCTCAAATACTTCTCCCATACTTGCCCGCAAGGTGCGTGTGTTCCTGTTTAGGTGAATACCGTTGATGGATAATATTGTCCAAATTGCTCCCCCAACCATTAATAGGATGCCGAGATAAGCCAGACGCGCATAAATCATCAAGCCGGTCAATATCCAGCCAGCCAGGCTTCCCAAAATCAGTACTGCCAGCAGCCAGCGAGGAGCGTGGGATAACTTCATATGCTAGGGGGCCTGGTAATCACCGCCTGGCACGGGCAGGTTCTCCAAAATTTCTTCTACAATTTTCTCAGCGCTCAATTCTCGCAGACGGGCCGCCGGGCCCACAATAACTCGGTGCGCCAATACGGGTACTGCCAGGCTCTTTATATCGTCCGGTAGAACAAAATCACGTCCAGCCAGAGCAGCCATCGCCTGCCCAGTACGGAAAAGTGCCAGGCTGCCTCGTGGACTGGCGCCTAAATACACATCGGAACTCTGACGAGTTCGGTCAACCAGATCCACCAGATATCGTTTGATCGGTTTTGACACAAAGATTTTCTTGATCTCTTGCATGGCTTCCTGAAGTTCTTCGACGGAAATGACTGCTTCGAGGGATTCGATCGGATGCCGAAGTTGTTGGCGGTCGAGGATTACAATTTCATCGGTTTGGTTTGGATAACCCAAGCGCACCCGTAACAGGAACCGGTCCAATTGCGCTTCTGGTAACGGAAAAGTCCCTTCATATTCGATTGGGTTTTGGGTTGCCAGAACCATGAAAGGGGTGGGCAGGGTATGTGTAATACCATCCACAGTTACCTGTTTCTCTTCCATTGACTCTAACAACGCCGCCTGTGTTTTGGGTGTTGCCCGGTTGATCTCGTCCACCAGCACAATCTGCGCAAATACCGGTCCGGGACGGAATTCAAATACCCGTTTCGACTGATCATAAATGGAAACCCCGGTCACATCGCTGGGCAGCATATCAGGCGTGAATTGAAGACGGTTGAACGAGCAACCCAAAGATTTTGCCAGGCTGCGGGCCAAAACCGTTTTCCCAACTCCTGGCACATCCTCGATCAGCACATGCCCCTGGCAAAGCAAACCGACCATAATGGTCTCAATCGTTTTCCGCTTGCCAACGATTACTTTTTCAAGGTTGATAAGTAGCTTGTTGCCAAAGGATTGGATGTCCGTCATGGTCAAGTCCTTTTTCAAGAGATTAACCTTATTTTACCCGTACTTCAAGCCGGAGCCGGTAAGAATCACTATAATTGGATCGGGCAATTTACCCATCACTTGAAGAAGCGCCGCCCACGCAATGGCAGAGGTCGGCTCGACGTAGAATCCAAGTTGTGCCAGCGCATCCCGTGCTGGCAGGATATCTTTTTCATCAACAACGCACATGAATCCACGACTTGCCGAAACCGCCTCACAAACCGCCTTTGCCCGCAGCGGATCGCGTACTCGCACCCCTTCTGCCAAGGAATCTCCATCGGTAATGAATTCCGCCTGCTCGTCTCTTTCCGAGCACAATGCCCACAGTGGTGCACAACCATGTGCCTGTACACCGATCATCATTGGGATGGTATCCAGTTTATAAACTTTCCGCAATGCATCAAATCCCCGCGCCAGGCCGAGCAACAACCCGCCCTGTCCAGCCGGGACAACCACGGCACCGGGCATTTTGCCTTCCTGTACGAAAATCTCGTACGCCGCGGTGGCATACCCCGGTAGATTAAAGGGGATATAGGCATGGCTGGCATAAGCTGCTCCCTCTTCAGCCTCTTTCCTAACAGCATTTGCTACATCAGAACGTGTGCCACGGATCGGAACCAGTTCCGCGCCATAAGCTTCGATCTGCCTCTTCTTAGGACCTGAAGCTAACTCGGGCGTGAAAATTCTTGCTTTGATTCCTGCCCTGGCTGCATAAGCAGCCAGGGATGCTCCGGCATTCCCGGATGAGTCTTCCACAACTTCAGTTACACCGCGTGATAATAACCAGGCGGTGATTAGCGCAGATCCGCGATCCTTGAAAGAACCACTAGGATTAAGGTATTCACATTTGAAAGCGATTCGGCGGCCCTTTACCTTCGTCTGGAGCAGCGGTGTATCCCCTTCTCCAAGGGATACCGGCACAAGCTCCGGCGGGAGGCCGAATGCATGCCTGAAACGCCAGATGCCGGGCTGGGATGGTTCTATCTCTATTGGCTCAAAATGGTACCCGCCGCGAAAATCATACAACCCGCCACAATTGGGACAACGGTATGGGACGCCCTCTTTTGGATAGGGACTCCCACAATTACAGCAAATTACGCCATGAAAAACCATGCCCGCTTCCACCTGGTGGTAAAAAGGCTTCCTTATTCTCCAGGCTTTGGAAGATAGTCACCTTCCACCCAGGATTCGCCACTTGGACTGACTTCCTTCTTCCAAACTGGCACAATTTCCTTCAGCCGGTCAATTCCATAACGAGCCGCCTCGAAAGCTCCCGTATCTCGGTGGGCTGCCGTGCAAACGATCAACACGGTCGGAGTTTGCGGATAAAGCCGTCCGATACGCTGAACAATCGCGATGCCTTCCACCGAAGGCCAGCGCGACCGAATTTCTTCCGCAACCTGTTGCATTTTGGCTTCGGCCATCGGTTTGTAGGATTCATATACAAGAAAACTCGTTTCGTGGGCATCGCCGCGTTCGGTGATCCCGCGTACAATCCCTGAAAACACTACTGCCGCGCCAGTGGATGGAAGCGTTACCTGGGCAATCAGTGCATCCAAGTCAAGTTCCGCTTCTGTGATAGAAGTAATCGTCGGATATTCCATATGATTATTAACCACCAGAAACCGGGGGGAACAAAGCGATTTCAGCATCCAGCGGTATTTTTTGTTCGCTGGCTGCATATTCACGGTTGACTGCCACCATAATGGATTTCTGTGCAGCCGCCATCCTTGGGTATTTGTTTACCAATAATTCTTTCAACATTGCCACCGTTGTCTCTGCCGGCACTTCCAGGTCAATCGTCTTCGCTCCAACATATTCGCTCAAAGTGGCAAAAAAGAAGATTTTTACTTTCATAGGCTCTCTTTCATAGGATTTATAGTGATAGTTTATTGATTCACCACGTCCCCAGACCGCCCGCCATGTTTTTCGATCAACCGGATATTTTGAATTTTCATCGTCTTCTCGGCTGCCTTGGCCATGTCATAGATTGTCAATGCCGCCACCGAAACGGCTGTCAGGGCTTCCATCTCCACACCGGTTCTATCAGTTGTTTTAACCTTAGCTGTGATACGCACGCCTGGAAGAGAATCTTCCAGGGTGAGCGAAACATCGATGTGCGTGATAGGCAACGGATGACATAACGGGATCAGGTCCGAAGTTCGTTTTGCGGCAATAATTCCGGCAATCTGGGCCACTGTCAAAACATCGCCTTTTTTTATTTCGCCAGCCCGGATCAAGGCAAGCGTCTCCATCTTCATAATTACTTCTCCCCCTGCAATCGCAAGGCGCTCGGTCACCCGTTTGGCTCCCACATCCACCATATGGGCATTACCAGCTTCATCAACGTGAGTCAATTTGTTAGGCATGTGTGAATTATACCAGCGGTAAGAAAACCGGTTTCTGGTTATAATAACCTTATGGAGTTTTTCTTAAACGATCCGAATATCGTCCGCTATCCCCCCGCTGAGATTCACCTGCTTGAATTACGAGCTATTCCTGACCCGGATGGGAAACGCCTGCGGGTAGCCTTGGAATTAACTCCCTTTCAGCAAAGACCCCTTCTTGACCTTGAACTGATAGATTCCGCTGGGAAAAAAGTCGCCTCGGCTAGTATCATTGAGCCGGTTGGCTGGAAATTGGAACTTACGCTGCATATCCGTAAAACCGGGCCTACCAACGGGAAATATTCTCTTTCAGCCAGCTTATCGTACCCCGAATTGGGTGAAATAGACCGGCGAACTTTTGATGTGGAAGTCCCCAGTCCAACAAAATAAAATGACATTCCTTTTAAATACCCATCCTAACAGACCACATTCGATCTTCCGTACAGTGCTTTCTGCACTATGCATCCTGGTTACGCTTTCCGCCTGCAGGTTGCAATTCGGGCCTGACCCTACTTCAACTCCAACCTCTGTCCCCCCAAGCCTAACGCCTACGGCCACTTCGACTCCCACTGACGCACCCACACAAACGCCTTATATCATTACTGCCACACCTAATTTAGGCGCTACGGTCCCGGCGCCTCAAGGCACTTTCTTTCTTTCCCTGGCCGATAATGGGTATTACCATCTTTTTGCTTATTCGCCCCAAAACCTGCCGCTGGCCCGTCTCACCGAAAATGTCTGGGATGATATAACTCCTGCGCTCAGTCCGGATGGCAAATGGTTGGCTTATGCTTCGAACCAGAATAGCTATTGGGATCTTTATTTGCTCGAACTCGCCACTGGCAACATCATCCGGATGACGGATACACCGGAATATGACGCCGCTCCAACCTGGTCTCCCGATGGAGCGTTCCTCGCCTATGAATCTTATCAAAAAGGATTTCTGGGCATTTTCATCCGCTCAGTCACAGATTCATCCCAGGTCTATGCTCTCACACAAGATTCGGCTACGGATACCTCTCCGGCCTGGTCACCAATTGGCAGACAAATCGCATTCATTTCAAATCGTAGCGGTGAACCGGAGGTTTGGATTGCCGATTTGAACAAATCCGGCACTGACAAGTTTACCAATGTCAGTCAATCACCCCAAACTGTGGAATCGCACCCTACCTGGTCCCCTGATGGAAAGCATCTGGCCTGGGTTTCAGTAGATCCATCCTCTGGCTTGACCGGCCTTTATGTTTGGGATGCTGGCAACCCTTCCGCACCGGCGCGCTTTGTCGGTTCCGGGGACTGGCCGGTCTGGCAAGACAATACCCATCTGGCCACACGTTTGACGGCCCCCAATCAGACCTTTCTGGCCGGCTATTCCATTAGTGGAACGGTCAACCTGCCGCCAGTGCTTCTGCCCGGTCCAGTCAACGGTCTGACGTTCGGAAATACCAATGCGGCATTACCAGGTCCGTTCCTGAAACTTGCACAAATTACACCGGCTGCTTTGTACAACATGGTGGTTACACCTCAATCTGAATCCCTGCCGGGACGCTCAGCTTTGGTATCTCTGGCAGGCGTTCAGGCACCTTATCCGCAATTAAATGAGCTTGCATATAATTCCTTCCAATCTTTGCGGGCACAGGTTGCCCTGGAAACCGGCTGGGATGCCCTGGCCAGTCTGGACAATGCCTATGTTCCCTACACCACGGCCCTTGATCCCGGGTTGGGCGAAGATTGGTTATATACAGGGCGGGCCTTTACGTTAAATCCTTCGCAGATTCTCGCCGACTGGATGGTTATTATTCGTGAAGATTTCGGTCAAGCCACCTACTGGCGCATCTACCTGCGTACCACTGCACAGGATGGTTCGCAGGGTGCGCCACTTACCCAGGTTCCCTGGGATTTTAGTGCCCGAGCGGGTAGTCCGGTTGCTTACGAAAACGGGGGCCAATTGGCAGACTCCATCCCTTCCGGTTATTGGGTCGATCTGACCTCCCTGGCCATTCAATATGGCTGGGAACGCCTACCTGCTCTTACGGAATGGCGTACCTATTATGCCGGGGCGCGCTTCAACGAACTGGCGTTTACTCAGGGGTTGGATTGGTATAACGCCATGTTGCAACTCTATTCACCTGAATTCCTTGTCACCCCCACCATGGTAATTCCCCCCACGCGTACACCCACGCGTACACCGATGTGGTACCGTTCACCTACGCCAACACCCACATCGACGTTTCGTCCAACCTCCACACCATGAACCGTCTGCGAGTAATCCTGCCGGTGGCAATGATTTTCCTTGCCGGGTGTGCACCTGCCGCCAGTCATGTTTCCACACCGCAGCTCATAATTTCATCCCCAACGCCTCCTTCCACGCCGACGTTCTTTACCACAATTATTCCGGAGGCCCCTGAGGCAGTTCCCACCCAAGCTTCACCAACTCCCTTCCCACTGACTGAGGCCCCTGCCCCTTTACCATCGGCTACCCCGGGAGCGATGCAACTGTTTTTCCCCACAGTCATTCCAGTTCAAGGGGCGCAATATCGTCCACCGCTGTATCCCATTCCCTGGTCGCTTTCTTCCTACGACCATTTTTACTTTGCCGCTCCGATTGCTGCTGCGTACCCGGGGGAACCGGAATGGGATTATCCGTACGGTGGGGTCTTCTTTGGTCCAAATATCATCCATACTGGCGTTGACATTCCCGCCCCGCGCGGCACTGATGTACTCGCCGCCGGTCCCGGAACGGTCGTTTGGGCCGGTGTCGGTCTTTACACTGGCTCATCCGACAGTCTGAACGATCCTTACGGAATAGCCGTCGCCATTCGGCATGATTTTGGATATCAGGACCAGCAACTCTATACCATCTACGCCCACATGGAAGAGGTTGATGTGACAGTCGGTCAATGGGTAAACACCGGCACAACAATTGGGTTAGTTGGCAGCACAGGCAATACAACGGGGCCGCATCTCCATTTTGAGGTTCGGCTCGGGGAAAACAGTTTTTATTCCACGCGCAACCCGGTCCTGTGGATGGCGCCCCCCCAGGGATATGGTGTTTTGGTTGGCCGGGTGACGGCTGATTACGGGGCCACTCTCAAGAACCATCTCATTGAAGTAACGAACTTACAAACTCAAAAAACATGGAAAGTTTATACCTACGCCAGCGATGCAACGATTCATAGCGATGCATATTACAATGAAAATGTCGTCCTGGGTGACCTCCCGGCAGGCGTCTATGAGATCAATATAATTTTTAACGGGACGTATAATCGGGTAAACATTCAAATTTTGCCCGGACAGGTGACTTATTTTACATTCAATGGGTTCGTCAAATACAATTTTTCTTTGCCTCCTACCCCCACCAGTACTGCTACTCCAACAACATCCCCCTAAATCCCCCTAAATCCCTTGACGCATCGAACATCTGTGCTATACTCTAAATAATTAATAACTATCCGGTCGAAAATTATTGAACAACTGCATTTTGAGAGTGCCTGCACTCCAAAAATGAGATCTCCTCATGAATTTTCGGATAGACACTAAGTACAGAGAGGTCAAACATGCCAAAAAAATCTGAACCTGCTTCCAGTGAATCGATCGATGAAGGTCGCCGCGCCATGCTCGATAAAGCCGTTGGAGATATCGTTAAACGCTATGGGGATGGTTCCATCATGCGGCTGGGCGATGCACACAGGATGACCATTGATGCCATCCCAACCGGCTCCCTTTCGCTCGATCTGGCCCTGGGCATCGGCGGCATTCCGCGCGGTCGCATCACCGAGATCTATGGACCTGAATCTTCCGGCAAGACCACCATTTGTCAGCACATCGTCGCCGAAGTCCAGAAGGTCGGCGGAACTGCCGCGTATGTGGACATGGAACATGCTTTGGATCCCGTGTATGCTGCCAAATGCGGCGTGGATGTCGATAATTTGCTGGTATCGCAACCCGATACTGGTGAACAGGCCCTCGAAATCACAGAAACACTCGTCCGCTCCGGAGCTGTGGATCTGGTGGTGATCGACTCGGTCGCCGCGCTGGTACCCAGATCGGAGATCGAAGGAGATATGGGTGATGCACAGATGGGCGCCATGGCCCGTTTAATGTCCCAGGCGTTGCGCAAGCTCTCCGGGGCCATCAACCAGACCAAGACCTCCGTCGTCTTCACCAACCAGTTGCGTATGAAAATCGGCGTCATGTTTGGCAATCCTGAAACCACCACCGGGGGTAATGCCCTGAAATTTTATGCTTCGGTTCGTCTGGATGTACGTCGAATTCAATCCATTAAGATTGGAGCCGAAATCGTCGGCAACCGCACACGTGTACGCGTGGTCAAGAACAAAGTCGCGCCGCCCTTCCGCACCGCTGAATTCGATATTATGTATAACGAGGGCATCTCCAAGGTCGGTGACCTGATCGATCTGGCCACACAGCTTGGTATCGTGGATAAACGCGGTGCCTTCTTCTCTTTCAACGACACTCGTCTTGGTCAGGGACGCGAGAACTCTAAAGAGTTCTTGCGCCAAAATCCGGCCCTGGCCGATGAAATTGAAGCCATCATTCGCCAACGCGCCACCGGCGGCGAAGTGGCGCTCCCACTGGCCATCGGCGAGGAGAGTGACGCTGAGGCTGACGGTGAAGTATAGGCATTCCGCCTGTTATTGCAGACTCTGAGATTCAAAGGATACAGATGGATACGCACCGTTTTTCCTATGGTTTCGTATCCATCTGTTTTTATTTAATCGCCATGGCTTGTGGGGTTCTATTTATTACTGCCTGCAGCAGTGCCATTACGCCAACTCCATTACCCACACCGTTTTCAACTTCAACGTTGACCCTGGTACAACCAACCGCCTCATCAACCGCCATTCAGCCTGTTGGGCCTACTCTGACACCCACCTGCACTGCCAATCTAACTTTTATTAATGATGTAAGCATTCCGGATGGCACACAAGTTTCTCCCGGAACTATACTGGATAAGCAATGGCTTGTGCAAAATAGCGGGGACTGCAATTGGGATGCAGGTTATCGCCTTCGCCTGATTTCCGGCGACGCGCTTGGCGCATCCACAGAACAAGCACTCTTTCCCGCGCGCGCAGGCTCACAGGCCAATCTGCGCATCTTATTCACGGCGCCGCAAACAGCCGGGCAATATATCAGCGAATGGCAGGCATTTGATCCAAACGGGATCGCATTCGGGCAATCATTTTTTATTAAATTCCAGGTACAACCTTAATTCATCTCCTATCAACCTGGCAGGACCTCTACTGCCTAATATTCTTGTCTCCTGCGTCTTGACTCGCGCCTTAGCCCAAAAGACGCATAAAACTCGCCGAAGCATACTTCCTCTTTTAATCGAGCGCTGGTAAAATCAGGCTAATTTGGAGTATTTAAGTATGGTTACAATTCGTCCGATCAAGAATATCATTGAACCACAATATGTCATCGAAGGCGCCGGGGTGCTTTTGCGTCGTTCTATCTCTCCCCTTGTTTCAAACCAGTTCGATCCATTCCTGCTTTTTGATCATTTTGCCTTCAATGATCCGGTGGAAGGGCCCATCCGCGGCTTTCCCATGCATCCTCACCGGGGCATTGAGACAGTCACATATATCCTGAAGGGCTCCGTTAACCATCGTGACAGCCTGGGCAACGCCGGGCTGATCGGTCCCGGGGATATCCAGTGGATGACTGCCGGTGGCGGGATCCTGCATGAAGAAATGCCGCGGCGGGGGCCGGATGGGATCATCGACGGTTTCCAGCTATGGGTCAACCTGCCCGCTGCGCAAAAAATGATTCAACCGCGCTACCAGGGAGTCATCGCCGCAGATATCCCGGCTGCAAAAGGATCGGGATGGATGGCACGCGTCGTGGCTGGTAAGGTAGGAGATATTTCCGGTCCGGTAACCGAAATTGCCGCCGATCCCTTATATCTGGAAGTGGCCATGCAGGCCAATGCAGAATTCAATCTGGCCATCCCGGAAAGCCACACGGTAATGGCCTACATCTTCGATGGGCAGGCCACATTAGGAAATGAGGAAGTGGCTGCGGTCAAGCTGGCGGTTTTCGGCCAGGGCGACCTGGTCAATGTTCGGACTGATGATTCGCCAGTGCGGTTCATGTTAATGGCCGGGGCGCCTATTGGGGAGCCAATTGTTCCTTATGGACCTTTTGTCATGAATACTCGCGCAGAGATCCAGCAGGCCCTGGACGATCTCCGCAACGGGACATTTGTGCAGACTTGACATCCTGTATAATGGGGACATGCTGCCAGAAAAAACATACAATGCTAACCCTCAAAATTAATCATGACACAAATTCTTTTCGGCGATCGAATCGGCCGGCAGGGAATAATACGCTTGGGATGTTCGGCAGTTCTCTTTGATGAAAGCAGGGAAAAAGTCCTGCTCACCCGCCGCGCCGATAATGGCCAGTGGTGCCTGCCGAGTGGAGGGGTGGAGCCCGGTGAAAGTGTTGCCAAGGCCTGTGCGCGCGAAGCCTGGGAAGAGACCGGTTTAAAGGTCTCGGTGGAACGCCTGACGAGCGTGTTCAGTAGCCCGGACAGGCTGGTCATCTATGCAAATGGCAAGCAGTTCCAGTTCATAATCTTGAATTTTGAAGTCAAAAAGGTCAGCGGGAAGCTCCGCTTGAGCGAGGAAACAACCGATTTTGGGTTTTATTCCTTACCCGAAATTGAGGCAATGGAAATCTTTCCCCACCACAAACAATTCATCTTCGATACACTGGCAGGACAAGATGCAACCTTCATCCGGTAAGAACCCCACCAAAGTTGTTTATGGCGATCGCATCAGCAAAGAGGGTAAATTGCGATTGGGATGTTCAGCCGTACTATTTAGCAACGATGGCCAGGCCGTCCTGCTAACCCGCCGAACGGATAACGGTCAATGGTGTCTGCCAGGAGGAATGATTGATCCGGGTGAATCGGTCACCGAGGGATGCGAACGCGAGATCTTTGAGGAGACCGGGTTAATAGTCCGGGTGGTCAGGTTGACGGGTGTCTACAGCAATCCCAATCGACTGACAATTTATCCGGATGGAAATAAAGCCCACGTTATTGTCCTGAACTTCGAAGTAGAAAAAGTCGGGGGAGTATTGGGATTAAGCGACGAAACCACGGACGCGCAATTTTTTCCCATCGTCGAAGCAGAAAAAATGGATCTGTTCCACGGCCACGCCGAGCACATACGCGACACATTGGCCGGAAATAAAGCCACTTTGATCAAGTGAAACCCGCCCTTTGGCCATTGCTCTGGAGTGAATCCATGAAAAAACAATCCCGGCCTCTGGCATTAATTATCAAAGCTGAATACCAACTCGCCGATATATTTACTCAGGCGATGAAGTTGGCTGATTTTGAAACGCAAACCATGGCAGATGGGTAAAAAGCCATCGAAGCGCTGGCGGATCTCGACCCTGCGATCGTTATCCTGGATTTATATCTCCCCGGTGCCTCGGGTGATAAGGTTTTAGCATTCATTCGCAAGGAAGTCCACCTGGAAAAAATTATTGTCGTTTTGACAACCTTTGCTTCTCTCCTGGCCGATAATTTACGCGAACAAAGCGATTACGTCTTGTTAAAACCGGTCAGCTTCAGTCAATTACGTGATCTTGGACTT
>Ga0182027_10004779_pt1 | contig 20830 bp, 12 predicted proteins | sample 712E1DmetaG_FD_121300 | JGI IMG/M metagenome (GOLD analysis project Ga0182027, IMG submission 121300) | Permafrost microbial communities from Stordalen Mire, Sweden - 712E1D metaG (Illumina Assembly) | ecosystem: Environmental > Terrestrial > Soil > Wetlands > Permafrost | place: Sweden...
ATCGCTTCCTCTTCAGCCAGCTTTTTATCCCATGTGGCTCCAAGTGCAATAGATTGAGGAAAAATAGTTGCACCGCTTCCATAAGAAAATCCATGAATAGCTTCAACTTTATTAATGTAAGGAATACCTAAACGGGGAATACCCGGGATTCCCCATCCCTCCCGAAGCAGTTCCATTTTATCTACAGGCGACATCGCAGCTAATAAACTTTCCACGCGTTCTTCCAACGGCATTTTGGGATCGAGCCAGGGTTGTTTACTTTTATTCTCTTCTTTAGTCCGGGTAGAATTCCTCTCATAAGTAACTCCTATTTCTTTAATACTTACATCCTTATCAACGACTCCTCCCTTAAATACCAATTTAATATAAGCCCCGTATTTTGGCGAAAAGGTCAGTGTAAATTTTTCATTTTCTGAAACCTTATAAGCTACAGGAGTGCCCGGATTCATCGGATCATAGGTTACAAAAACATCCAATAACTTTTGCAGAGATTGTTTAGAAATGCCTTCGGCTTCCAACTGCAAAGCTTCAATATTACCCGGCGTTTGCAATGTTAGGATAAGGAATTGGTCTGATTTTAAATCTTTAGAATACAAAGGCCAGCTCGTACCCGAATTGTTATCTAATGCTAATGGAGCTTCATTAGCATTTACAGAAGCAGATACAGAAGTAAAAACATTGTGCTGTGCATAAACATTACCGATTAACAACACAAGTAAAAAACAAATTGCAGTTCTTTTCATACTCATCTCACAAATTTAATTTCAGAACTTGTTTAAAAAAGGTTGTCGCACAATGAATTTTGAAAAACATATTATCGGCGACAACCGGCGCTATCATATTTCTAACATATTATTTTTGATTCACAATTATTACATCCTTCGTACGTTCTTTGGGTGTAACTTTCAATTCTGTTATTTTGCCGTCTTTAACATGCCCTTCGACAATAGTGTTATAAGGCGCGTGCAATTTAAAATCGACAGTCCATTCTTTTGGCCAAGCCGGTAATAGTTGGATGCGTTTACCATCGCATTGCATCAGCATCATTTGAAGTGTCGTCATTCCGCCCCCTCCGTTGTCCATATCCGGTATCCAATCGTTGTTCCCAGACCAGAACCACGAAAAGCGTTGGTTGCCGAAAGAGCCTAAAAATGCTTGAATGACTGAACTTTTAGCTTCATCAGTCAATCCAAGAAGTGCCGCCTCCATTCCATCTTGTCCCCAACATTTACTGAAGGGGAAAAGTCGTGCGTTAAAGGTGTTTCTTGCCATTTGTAAATCAGGTTTACCGGTACCATAAAGCCGGTAGGGAAAGACTGTGTAAAGCTCTGGATTCTCAGTGTTTTTAGTTTTATTGTAATGCTGCGCGGGTAAAATAACGCTATCCCCGCCGGGGTCTCCTACCCCTTCCGCCGGCAGTTTACCGTCTGCAGTAGTACCCATTGGAATTGCTGGTAAATCATTCAGAACTTTCGTCCAAATATTGCGTTCTTCCTTGCTGGTTAACTTTATCGGCAGTGCCAGTAATTGGGGAAGGACGCACTTCAAGCCGGCAATGTCCGGAGTCGGATTCACGACTGTTAGTTGATAAGTCTCAATAGACTGCGCAGGTTTCATCAGAATCTTGCCATTAGCATCACGACCATAATGCTGGTCATAGAAGGTTATGACGGCATCCGCCATGGGCAGCAGGGAAGTCCTGGCAAAGTCGGCATTCTGCGTATTGTTATAATAGTCCAGCATCTGAGCTAAAACTTCCAGTCCGCCTTGAATGTGATAGCGCATCCATGGACTTTCCAATTCGTTACCGGGATTGTCCCAACCGAAATCGTTCAGATTGGGCAGTCCCCAGAAATAGATGGTTTCATTAAATTCAGCGCCGTCGTGATGGTAATATTCGAGGGTGCGGTCTTTGACCAGCGGCAACGCCTTCACATACATATTGAACCAGGGCTTAATCAAATCGTAGTCACCTGAAGTAATCAACGGCCAGTAAATATGGCGGGTATTTTGATTCCAATAACACGCACCCCATTTTCGGTAATCGAGATCATGGTCAGCTTCGGTTGAACCCATACCCACCGGCAGGTCATGTCCCACCGTGAAGAGCGATCCGTTAAATTTGATCGGTTGAGCACCTCGGCCGGCGCAGGCAGACATGTAGCGTTGCATAGCATAGCTTTTGGAGATAAATTCCGCCGTCCCAGGGTTGGTCACATAAATCCAGCTACGATTCCAAAATTGTGTCCACCATTGCTCATGTGCTTTCAAGGCTGCGCTTATTTTAATGGCATCAAGTTTCGTAATCATTTTGTCGAGTCCGGCACGCCAGGAGCCGGCCGATTCCGTTTGTTCGGTGAGCGCATAAATATCGAGCTGTTGTGAGCTTGAAGATTTTGACGATTTTAAGGTCTGATCATCGCTGCTTACCAGATGCTCTCCTTTCATGGTGAGGCCGAAGCAGAGATGCAGAAGCGGATCCGGATATTTAGGCAGCAATGATTTCAAGTGTTCTTTTTCAAAAACCAGCGGGTAAATACTTCGCGTATTGAAGTGGCACCAAGATACACGGTTGTTTTTTGGAGGTAGAACGGTATCCGGTTCAAATGTCAGGCCATCCGGATTGGTTCCCCATTCAAAAAATCCCGATTGCTCAATGGCCTGCCGATCCAGATGATATTCCTTTGTCCGCCAGTTTTCAGATTTTGCTTTCAACTCGATGGGTGCTTCGGTTTGAGCTTGCAGGTGAATCACTGGATTATTTGCGTCCACCCAGATGCGGACGAAATTGTTGCCCGTGCGGAGTTCCACATCACCGTTTTCCAATCTCAAAGTTTGAGTGAATGAGATCGAATTTTTGAACGGATTAGGTTCGAGACTAATGCGTACCCTGCCAAGCTTGAGCAGTTGTCCATTTTCGCTCCAGGCATCGGATTTCGCGATTAGCAACAAAATGTCACCGTTCTGCTCCGTCCAGACGTTCAGCGCGACGACACCGTTACCCAACGGCATCGAACTATTTTCGTTCTTTCCCAAAGAATTCCACACGACGTCGTAGGCGGCAATTGATTTACTGCTTTGTGCCGATATAAACGAAGTTGAAAGAATAATTAATAATAAGAAAAATATGATTTGTTTAAAGTAGTTTTCATTATACATGTTTGTTGTTCCTTTATTACTTCAATTTAAAGTAAATTATAATAAGAAAACGCCGTAATGAAAATTCTGGCGGTTTCAGTATAGTTATAATATTTTAATGGCTTAATCAAATAACAAATGTAAGACAGAAATAAAATAATAAATAAAACATTATTGAAAGATTAATATTCAGATAATGCTTGTTTAAAAAGGATGTCATACAACTGATTTTGAAAACCATAAAATCGGCGGCAACACATGCTTTCATAATTCTTACATATTATTTTTGATCCGCAATTATTACATCCTTTGCACGTGCTTTGGGTGTAACTTTCAATTTTGTTATTTTGCCGTCTTCAACATGCCCTTCAACAATAGTCTTATATGGCGCGTGCAATTTAAAATCGACGTTCCAGTCTTTAGGCCAGGCAGGTAATAGTTGGATGGGTTTACCATCGCATTGCATCAGCATCAGTTGAAGCGTGATCATGCCCGAGCCGCCACACTCAGGGTCCCAAAACCAACGAAACCGCTGGTTCCCGTAAGCGGTAAACTCACTCACAACAACCCTCTGAGCCTCATTCGTCAGGCCCAGAACCGCGGCCTGCGTGCCATCCTGCCCCCAAGCTCTATCCATTGGAAACCGCCGGGCATTGTAAGTGTCCCGTGCCAGTTGGAGATCAGGTTTGCCCACACTATAGAGGCGATAGGGATAGACCACATAGAGTTCAGGATTTTCACTGTTGTGGGTAGCGCCGTATTTTTCCGCGGGCAGAATGGTGGGTCGGCCATCGGCATCACCGACGCCATCTGGAGGCAGCTTACCGCTCGCGGTTTTGCCCATTGGAATCGGCGGCAAATCATTGAGCGTCTTAGCCCAAAAATTTCGCTGCTCTGACGATGTGAATTTTTCAGGCAAAGCTAACAGTCGCGGAATGACACTTTTTAGTCCGGCAATATCAGGTGTGGGATTGACTGCATCCACTTCATACGTTTCCAACGATTGAACCGGCGCCATATGAATTTTGCCCTTGGAATCGTTCGGCCAATGGTTCGCATAGAAGGTGATAATGGCGTCAGCAAAAGGAACAAGTTCCTTGGCATAACGTGAGTCCTGGGTGTTGTCGTAGACATCGAGCATTTGCGTGATGATTTCGAGTGTGCCCTGAATATGGTAGCGCACCCATGGGGTCTGCAATTCTAAAGTGGGATTGCTGAAACCGAAATCATGAAGGTTGGGTAAGCCCCAGAAATACATTGTTTCGGGAAAATACGCCCCGCCGTGGTGGTAGTAAACCCCTGTCCGGGCCTTCTCCAACGGCAGCGCTTCCAAATACATATCAAACCAAGGCTCAAGCAAGTCATAGTCACCTGCAGCGATCAAAGGGTAGTAAATAAGGCGGGTGTCTTGATTCCAAAAACATGCCCCCCAATCTCGGTAATCGGGATCATGGTCAGCCCTGGTCGGAATCGTCCCCGGCGGCAGATCATGCCCTACCGAGAATAGAGACTCGTTAAATTTGATCGGCTGCGCGCCACGACCGGCGCAGGCAGTCATGAAGCGCTGCATAGAGTATCCTTGGGTAACCTTTTCTGAATCCGGTGTGCCTGTCACTTTAATCCAACTACGATTCCAAAATTCTTTCCACCAATTCTCATGCGCCGTCCAGGCTTTACTTATTTTAATCGCATCAATCTTCTTAATTTTCTTATCAAGATCAACACTCCAGGAACCGGGCGATTTCGTTTGCTCAGTGAGCGTATAAATATCAAGCTGTTGTGATTTTGAAGCCTTTAACGATTTTAAAGTCTGATTATCGCTGCTTACCAGATTGTCCCCTTTCATAGTGAGACCGAAACAGCGATGTATAAACGGATCCGGATATTTTAGTACTAATGATTTCAAGTGTTCTATTTCAAAAACCATCGGGTAAATGCTATGCGTATTAAAGTGGCACGAGGACACTCGGTTGTCTTTTAACTGGAAAATGGTATCTGGATAAAATGTTAAACTATCAGGGTAACCTCCCCATTCAAAGAATCCCAATCCGGTTCGATCAATAGCTCGAGTATCGAAACTATATTCCTTTGTCCTCCAGACTTCAGATGTGGCTTTCACCTGTACGGGAGCTTCAGTTTGAACTTGCAAGTGAATCGCAGGATTATTTGCATCCACCCAGATGTGGACGAAATTGTTGCCAGTGCGGAGTTTAACATCACCGCTTTCCAATCTCAACGTTTGAGTAAATGAGGCTGAATTTTTGAACGGATTGGGTTCCAGGCTGACGCGCACTCGGCCAATCTTGAGCAACTCTCCATTTTCACTCCAGGCATCGGATTTCGCGATTAGCAGCACAATGTCACCGTTCTGTTCTGTCCAAAAGTTCAGCGCCACGTCACCGTTGCCCAACGGCATAGAACTATTTTCGTCCTTTCCCAAAGAATTCCAAACTACGTTGTATGCGGCAATTGATTTGCTGCTTTGTGCTGGTATAACCGAAGTTGAAAGAACAATTAATAAAAAGGAAAAGAAGATTTGTTTAAAGTGATTTTTATTATACATGTTTACTGTTCCTTTATTACTTCAATTTGAATTAAATTATAATAAGAAAACGTTTTAATGAAAATTTTATTTGTTTCATAATAGTTATAAATTTTTCATGTTTTGTTCAAGTAACAAATGTAATACAGAAGAAACAAATAAATAATTAAAAATAAAATATTGAAGAATTATTAAGCCCATATATACATAATGATTGTTTAAAAAGGATGCTGTACATTGGATTTTGATTAAAAAAATAAGGATTTTTTATTAGAGGTGAATGCTGTTTCGCTATGCTCAACAGCATTCACCTCAAGTCCTTTATTAATCAATTACATAAGATTATTTATACTCCTGCGACAACCGGCGCTTTCATAGTTCTTACATATTATTATTGATTCACAATTATTACATCCTTTGTACGTTCTTTGGGTGTAACTTTCAATTCTGTTATTTTGCCGTCTTTAACATGCCCTTCGACAATAGTTTTATAAGGCGCATGCAATTTGAAATCGACGTTCCAGTCTTTAGGCCAAGCCGGTAATAGTTGGATGCGTTTACCATCATATTGCATCAGCATCAGTTGAAGTGTGGTGCTTGCAGACCCACCGGCGTCCATATCCGGTATCCAATCGCCGCCGTTCTTCCACCAGAACCACGGGAAGCGTTGGTTGCCGTAAGAAATAAATGCCTGACTGACTGAACTCTTAGCTTCATCTGTCAATCCCAGCAGCGCCGCTTCCATTTTATCTTGAGCCCAACATATGGGGAGGGAGAAAAGCCGCGCGTTAAATGTGTTTCTTGCCAGTTGCAAATCGGGTTTACCAATACCGTAAAGCCGGTAAGGGAAAACCGTATAAAGCTCTGGATTCTCCGCATTTTTAGTTGTGTCGTAATGCAGCGCCGGCAAAATAACTCTAACCCCACCTGGATCTCCAATCCCATGCGGCGGCAGTTTCCCGTCTTTAGTAGTACCCATTGGAATTGCCGGTAATTCATTCATAACTTTCGTCCAAAAACTTCGTTCTTTCGTGCTGGTTAACTTCTTTGGCAATGCCAGTAATTGGGGAAGGGCGCACCTCAAGCCGGCAATGTCCGGCGTCGGATTCACGGCTGTTAGCTGATAAGTCTCAATCGATTGCGCCGGTTTTATCAGAATCTTTCCATTTGCATCACGACCATAATGCTGGTCATAATAGGTTATGACAGCATCCGCCATTGGCAGCAAGGAGTTCCGGGCAAAGTCGGCATCCTGCGTATCGTTATAATAATCAAGCATCTGAGCTATAACATCAAGCTCGCCTTGAATGTGGTAGCGCATCCATGGACTTACTAATTCGTTACCGGGATTGTTCCAACCGAAATCGTTCAGATTGGGCAGTCCCCAGAAATAGATGGTTTCATTGATAGCAGCGCCGTCGTGATGGAAATATGCGCGTGAGCAGTCTTTGGCAAGAGGTAAAGCTTTCACATACATATTGAACCAGGGTTTAATCAAATCGTTGTCGCCGGAAGCAATCAACGGCCAGTAAATATGGCGGATGTTTTGATTCCAAAAACACGCGCCCCATATTCGATAATCGGGGTCATGGTTTGCTTCGGTCGAACTTGTACCCGCCGGCAGGTCATGCCCAACTGTGAAGAGGGATCCGTTAAATTTAATCGGTTGAGCGCCGCGGCCTGCGCAGGCAGTCATGTAGCGCTGCATAATGTAGCTTTGGGAAACATTTTCCGCCTCCGGAGTGCCTGTCACGTAAATCCAGCTCCGATCCCAAAATTCTGTCCACCATTGATCGTGTGCCTTCCAGGCTTTGCTTGTTTTGACCGCATCAATCTTCTTAATTATCTTATCGAGTTTAACACGCCAGGCTTCGGGCGATTCCGTTTGCCCGGTGAGCGCGTAAATATCAAGCTGTTGTGAGAGTGAAGCTTTCGACGATTTTAGCGTCTGATCACCGCTACTTACCAGATCCTTTCCTTTCATAGTAATCCCGAAACATCGATGCAAAAGTAGATCAGGATACTTAGGCAGCAATGATTCCAGGTGTTCTTTTTCAAAAACCAGCGGGTAAATACTTCGCGTATTAAAGTGACAACATGATATTCGATTGTCTCTTGCAGGCAGAATTGTATCAGGGTCAAATGTAAGGCCATTCGGATTGGTTCCCCATTCAAAAAATGCCAATTGAGTCTGCTCAATAGCTTGCCGATCCAGATGATATTCCTTTGTTCGCCAGACTTCAGAAGTAGCTTTCAACTCGACAGGAGTTTCGGTTTGAGCTTGCAGGTGAACCACCGGATGATTTGCGTCCACCCAGATGCGGACGAAATTGTTTCCAGTGCGGAGTTCAACATCACCGCTTTCCAATCTCAACGTTTGAGTAAATGAGGCTGAATTTTTGAACGGATTGGGTTCCAGGCTGACGCGCACTCGGCCAAGCTTGAGCAACTGTCCATTTTCACTCCAGGCATCGGATTTCGCGATTAGCAACACAATGTCACCGTTCTGTTCCGTCCAGACGTTCAGCGCGACGTCGCCGTTACCCAACGGCATGGAACTATTTTCGTCCTTTCCCAAAGAATTCCATACGACGTCGTAGGCGGCAACTGATTTGCTGCTTTGTGCCGATATAAACGAAGTTGAAAAAACAATTAATAATAAGAAAAATATGATTTGTTTAAAGTAGTTTTCATTATACATGTTTGTTGTTCCTTTATTATTTCTATGTTTCAATGTAATGGGGGAAAAGTTCTCTTATAATTCCGATATCCATCGTCGTGCTATAATATGTCTCATTCTGCAAATGCTGAGAGTCTCCTAATAATTGTATCGACTTACCATTTAACAAAAGCTTCTTGCCTTCTATTTTAAACTCACGCCACCCAAATCGTTCATACTTTTTGTCAACGAGTTTCCCTCTCTCTTTAAGGCTAACAGACATACCATAAAGGTTCGGGTGATCAAAATCCCAATATTTCAGTTCATTGCTAACTTTCTTTTCCAATGTAGCTTTAATTTCCTTCCCTGCAGGAACTTTGATCTCCTTTGAATCAAACTCTAATGCCTGATTTCCAAGCTTCCATTTTACTTCAGGAGCTGTGAGCATATCTTTTCCAGCCATGTTCACCCATTCGTTCACAATCGAATTTACTTTAACAGTTTGATCTTCGTTAGTAGTATTCTTTATCGTTACTTCTGCAACCAAACGGCTTGACGATACTTCAGGTTTTATGTAAACATCAGTAACATATACTTTAGGCAGCGCCAATAAGTAAACATCCTGCCAGATTCCAAGCATCCGTGCACCACCGGGAGGAAAGGCTAGTTCCCCGTATTTGCCCGGAGTGATAAATAAACCATGAGAACGAGTCCCGATTAATATCTCGTTTAGTGAACCATTTTTTACCTTGTCCGTAATATCGAACTCAAAAGGTATTGTGGAATCAAAATGGCCGCCAAGCTTTTTACCGTTTAAAAATACCTTACAGTCACCGCCGATAGCCTGGAAACGTAGTATAATACGTTTTCCATCCCAGTTAGACGGCACTTCAAACTGCTTGCGAAGCCATCCCATCCGTGCCTGTCGCCATGTCTCAGGATAACTTGGGTATTCTTCAACAGAAGTCCATTCCGAAGGTATTTTTATTTTCACCGCATCCCAGCCATTTTCTTTTGGTGAGGGTAAATCAACGGCTACATCGCTTGCATTGATTCCGTATGGTTTTGTTTTCACCTTCTCGTTTGGTTTGTATACCGGTTGAAAATCCCAATAACCATTCAGGCAAAGCTCCTGCCTTATTCCCTGTTCAGGTCCTCTGACAAATCCCTCGGACGGGGCAAACTCACCGGAAAACTCAATACGCCCGGAGGCTGGAGATTTCTTCTCTCCAGCCCAGGAAAATGATGATAATGTCAACAAAATAGTCAGAAATACTATTAGTTTATATGCAATGAAATGCATATCCATTTTTTGTATTAGTTTCATATTTACTAGATTTTAAATCCAGTTATAAGACGCTGATCCTCAGAATTACCACCTATAAATAGATTATACTCTCCTTTAACAAGTTCCATTTTCTCGTTACTCATGTTCATTTTTCTTAGATCCGCTACAGGAATCCTCATAATTACAATTTGGGATTGATTCGCAGATAAATTTATTCTTTTGAAGTCACGAAGTTCTTGCAGCGGTAATTTTTTACCTTCAGGGTATTGAATATATGCCTGAACAACCTCATCTCCATCCAGCTTTCCGGTATTTTTGATTTCCATTGAGAAGCTTATTGTATCGTTCAAAGTGTATGAAGTCTGAGGTTTATCTTTCCATTGGTAATCAAAGTCTGTATAGCTTAATCCATATCCGAAGGGATATAAAGCCTTTCCCTTAAAATAGCGGTATGTTCTGTTTTCCATTGAATAATCTACGAAAGGAGGCAGATCGCTATCATTCCTATAAATTGTAACTGGTAATCGACCTGATGGATTATAATCTCCAAACAAAACATCAGCAACAGCCTGTCCACCGGATTGTCCGCCATACCAGGTATTAACTACGGCAGGAATATGCTCTGATTCCCAGGGAATAGATACACCACTCCCTGACATCATAACAAAAACGATAGGTTTACCCGTACTCTGTAAGGTCTTCATAAATTCTGTCTGAACCTTTGGCAGTAAAATAGTTGTTCGATCACCACCTGAAAATCCAGGTTGGCTAACCGGCATTTCCTCTCCTTCAAGAGTTGGCGAAATCCCTCCTATATAAATTATTGCATCTGCATCTTTGATACTATCCATCACTGAATTAATGGAAACAGAATCTGAAATGGAGGTGAAATCAGTTACAGGAGCATAATAAATTTGTGTTTCATTTCCCAATTTTGCTTTAATCCCTTGCAAAGGAGTAATAATTACAGACGGGAAACCATTATAATTAGCCAGGGGAGTTACACTGTTATCTGCATTAGGTCCCAGGACAGCAACTTTTTTCAGCTTTTTCGAAAGAGGAAGTGTTTGATTTCCATTTTTAAGAAGAATAATAGACTCACGGGCTAACTTGAGAGCAAGATCTTTATGGGGCTGACTTTCCAAAACATCCAATGAAATATTCGTATAAGGTACCATATTTGGTGGGTCAAACATTCCCAATCGGAATCTAATCATAAATAGACGTTTTACAGATTCACTAATTTTTTCTTCAGTAATCAAACCTCTCTTAACTGCTTCACCCAAAGCAGAGTACGTATCGCCGCAGTTAACGTCAGTACCATGTAACACAGCATCGGCAGCAGCAGTTTCGGCATCCGGATCACTCTTATGTCCTCTATAAAAGTCGTCTATAGCTCCACAATCCGAGGTTACATATCCTTTAAAGTTCCATTCATCCCGTAAAATTTGTGTCATTAATAAATCGTTTCCGCAGCAGGGTTGTTTTTTATATGCGTTGTAAGCGCACATAACACCCGCGACCTTAGCATTTACAACCAACTCATGAAATGCAGGAAGATAAGTATCCCAAAGATCATAATCAGATATTTCCGCATCAAATTGATGTCTTGAAGATTCAGGTCCGCTGTGGATCGCAAAATGTTTGGCACAAGCAGCATCCTTCAGATATTTTGGATCGTCACCCTGCAGGCCTGTCACAAAAGCTTTTCCAATAGTGCCGGTTAAATAAGGATCTTCGCCATAAGTTTCCTGCCCTCTTCCCCAACGAGGGTCTCTGAATATATTAATATTCGGCGTCCAGTATGTCAAACCGAGGTATATATCCCTGACGTTGTTACGTATACTTTCATTATTAATCGCACGACTTTCATCTGAAGTATATACTCCCATCATGTGCATTGAAAAAGGATCAAAACAGGCAGCCATAGCGATTGCCTGAGGATACGATGTAACATGATAGGAAGTACGAGCTATTCCATGAAGACATTCATTCCACCAATTATATGCAGGAACACCTAACCTTGGAATGGCAGCGGAGGAATTCATCATTTGTGATATTTTTTCCTCAAGTGTCATCCTGCTTACCAGGTCATTAACTCTTGCTTCAAACGATAAAAAAGGATTCTGGAAAGGATACTCAGATTTACTTATCTCACCTGCCTGCTTAATCGTTGAATCGATTTTTAGTGTGGAGCCAAGGAAACTATTCAGAACCTCATCAAAGCCCTTTCCTCCCGGATCCGTATGTCCGCCGCCAACGGTTATCCAATAGATCGATCTTGCACCTACTTTCTGCAGTTTTTCTTGTAATTCCTTCCCCTCCAGGCCCGGAACTATTGGGTCTTTTTCTCCATCACAGATAAGGAGTGGGGAAACGTCTTTACTTACATGTCCTATAGGACTCATCTCTAAATATAGTTTTTTATATCCCTTGGTATGCGGAGTAATTCCATGAAAAAGAATTCGTAAACGGGGCCGTGAATCGTTTGGAATATTTGGATCGGCTGCCCGATAAGTATTTTTACTTTTGGCTGTTTTCACAACATCAGCAGGTCCTTCATTCCAAAATCTTAATAAATCAGTAGGGGCAACATTGCTAAAGGAATTACAAACATGCGCGCTTATTCCTTCTAAACCAGGTGTAGGTCCCCCATCATTAAAATTTTCAGGCACCATAGCAACCATCAAGCTCAGATGAGCTCCGGCAGATCCACCCATACACCCAATTCGATCGGGATCGATATTAAACCGGGCTGCATTTTTTCGAACAAAGCGTACAGCATTACGGCAGTCGCGTATATTTTGAGGAAAGCCTCCTTCTTTACCAAGACGATATTGGATTGAAAAAACTGCAATGCCTTTACTTATAAAAGTATTGGAGATTATTGTTGCCGGATCTCCTCCGAACCACCATCCCCCGTGAATATCTATCATTGCAGGAGTAGGTGTTTTTGTATTAGTCGGTATAAAAGCATTCAATGTCAAGGTTTTTCCATCAACCGTACAAAATGGAATATTTAACTCAGTTTTATAACCAGGAATTTCACCGGTCTTATTTACATTGTGAGGAAAAGATTTTACGCTTATTCCAAAGCAACTGATAAGAATTATAATTAGGACTAATTTAGCCGGTTTCATAACCCAATATGTTTTTTCCATAATTTTTTCCTTAATTATTTTCATAATTTTATTAATTATTATTATTTCTTAAATGTTTAGGTTGGTTTTCTTTTAAATCATTATATAAAGGCTGTAAAATTCGGGCTTTTTCCTTTGCAACAGTAGCGAATATATTTATTTTGTGAGCTTGTGTATAACAATAAATCCCCACTTCAAATATCAGCGATAAAGTGACTTTTAAAAACAAAGAGTCTTTTTTATCATATATGATAATCATTATCAATGATCTTTGATTATTCTTTATTTTGTTTTAAGGTTTTCTCATTTTAACTTACAAAGATATAATAAATACTGCAATTTGCTTTATTAAGATTAATTAATTTCTGTAATTCCTTAATACAGTACTTAAAGTATCTCAAAAGAATCGATTAGTCATATCGGCTGAGCGATTCGACAGAGCTTATTTAAGTCTTGTCCAAGCCTTGTATTTTCAATTATGTTCACACTACAACAGCTCAGTGTAACAAAATAAATTACTCTCAAGACAACCTCATTTATTATTTTTATTTAATATGACTTATGTGTAAAATATTTTTTATAAACCGTAAATATTTTATTTAGACGTCTTAAAATCAGGGTTAATTAAATAATTATGGCCTTTAAGCGCAGAAAAGACAATACATTCACCGTTGCTATTATCTACTGTTACCGGCAAAACTTTTTTTGTCCCTTCTTCGTAAATAATAACCCGTTTCCCAGGCCAAGGATTCATTACTTGACAAGGAACGCTTCGCCGTGCACCAATTTCCACATAGTAAATACCGTCGGCATCCTTTGCGGCGGAAACCAAAAATCCACTGCGCGCCTGAAAATTATGGAAAGCGACTTCGCTCGTCTCAGCCACCGCAGGAAATATGTGAATACGGCCGCTCCGGCTGTTGAGCAGTGTTTCCGCATCACCGGCAATGTGGCGGTGAGGCGATTCGGAATCCAGCGGTATTCCAATCAGCATCAAGGTTGCTCCGCCGATGCCTGCTCCCTTGAGTGAATGCACGGAGCGTTCCATCATTTCTTTCTGCTCTGGCTGCGAATCCAGGTTGATTTCATCGGCCAGAACTACAGGATACATACAAGGTTCGCCAAAATGGTCCGGTGGCAAGCGGGTAGGTTCAATACCGGGTTGATTAGCGTATTCCAACCCATCGGTTGTCTGCCACGTCGCATAAGGCGTTAAATGCGATGCCACTTCCCGCCATTGCTTTTGCAAATCCGAATCCACACCGAGCATTTGCGCAGCATCCGCCGCCCGCGTCAACCCCCACTTGAACATACACAACGAACTCGTGACATCTTTGTTACGCACGAATTTCGGATAAAAGCCCCAACGCTCTTCTTCCATCGAGGGAATGATGTGATAATAACCGTCGCTGCCCATCTTCGAATAAGCTGCGTAGAACAACGCCATTTGCTTCATTAATGGATAGCATTCCTTACGTAAAAAAGCTGTATCACCTCCATAATCCCACTGATTCCAAACAGGACGAACGATCTGCGCCATAGTACCAAGGCAAAACTCCAATGTTATTGTGGTATGAACGTATTTATCCGGTTTAACCGGCGGCAGATAGCCGTGAACGATGCACATGCCGGGCATATCGAACATTTCCCGTGCGTTCAGTTCCGCGGCCGGCATCCAATGCTCCACGATTTCTTTCCACATGTCCTGGTTATCACCGCGATTCCTGACGAACTGTGATGTAGTGAAAATTTCGTTGTAACAAGGCGCTCCGTCCCATTCCTGAAAATCACGTTCGGGGACAGCATAGGATGCACTGCATTCGTAATGGCGCATATCCGTTTTAGTGCCGCCGCCGTGGCTGTCGGCGTAGCTGCGGTAAATTTCGCGAATATCATCGGTGCACGCAGTGCCGGTAAGGCCATGAAATATGCGTCCATTTTCCCGCATCTCATAAAATGCATTCCACCATTTGGTGTTTTCCTGAACAATACCGTCAAAACCCGCTTTCTCCGCCTGTGCCAAACGATTCTTAGCAATTTCAAAAATATCCGTTCCATCGTTAGAAGTAACTATTGTCACCAGCGCTTCCATTTTCCCGTCGACAGCGGAAAACGTTGCAGTTGCGGCAGCGCCGGGAGCGTCTGATATAGCCGGCCGCGGTTCACCTTTCCATTCGCGGTTCAAAGGCTGATTCGCTACCGGCATGCCCAGACCGGTTTTCCCTTCAACCGATTCGAGGTTCACATTACCCGGCGTTTTCAGCAGTCCCATCATGACGTATTCAAATCCCTTCGAAAAAGTCTTCTCGGCCGGCATTCTCTGATAAATCCAAAAATAGCGTCCGTCTTTACCGCTCGTCGGCGGATCAATTGGACCGTTGATTTTCTTGTCCGCTTCGGCCTGAGATGTCTTATATTTTCCGTCGCCCGTCTTGTAAGTAAGATGCGACGTGTCGCGATGCCGGTAAAGCCTGAGCCAGATAGGAGCCTTGATGCCGGTGAGGTCGCCGCGAATAGCATAAACGTTGTCCGTCATACCCAGCACATACTCGATTCTTGCCTGCGCGTCGCCTTTGGTGATTTGCATGCTCACGATGCCGTTGGCACAGCTCTGCGAAATGTCTGGTGCTTGTGCGCCTTCGAGCGGATCGATACCAAGAATAATTTGCCCGACTGGTTTCAAGCAAGGAAAGGCGTAGCGAATCGAATCGCGATAAGGATCATAAGATCCGCCATCTTTGCGCAGGTAACCCAAATCTTTCGGACGCAAAGTGGTTTTGTCCCGTCCGACATAATCCTTGTTCAAAGGGGAAAAGGCACCTTCAGTAATTTCCTGTAAAGTATGCACTTCCGTTGAGCGCGGATTGAGCCTGCGATCCCACACATCGTTTTTGGTAACGCTGATCGTGATGCGATTTGGCGTACCCCAAATTATCGTGCGCATCTTGAGGTTGTTGATGATGGCGGCATCCGTACCGCCGAACGGAGTCATATCCGGGTAAGGACTATGAGCTTCCAGAGTGCTTCGAAGGAAAACGGATTGTGCCGCTTCGGACAGCGATATTTCCCGCTGCCAGGGAAGAAGATTATTATTGCCGGTATTTTTTTGCCCGAAAACATTAACCTGTAATATCAATAATACATACAAAAAAGAATATTTAATTTGTTTCATATCCCAATATATTTTTTTCAATTATTACTTCTCAAATGCACAGCTTGTTTATCTTTAAGATAATTATATGAAGGCTGTAAAGTCTGAGCTTTATCATTTACAATGTCTGCATGAGTCATATCGAATATTTTGATCATCATGTTCTTCAAGAATAGATACGTCATAACTGCCTTTTGAAAAAGTCGAATCGAACCATCCTTTGGACGGAACTTCAAACTTCTTTAGACTATTTGCAGCACTTTGAACAGTAACTGATCCCAAACTATATGTCGCTTTTTTCATTAATCGCTGCCCAGAAGGCTCTAAATACTAAAAAAATATCGTTTCCCATTTTTTGTGTTGAATCTGTTTTCTTCTTTTTGTTTTAGGTTGCCATCAGTTAAAAACCAGAAGAAAAGATTATTTATTATAAAAAATAATTCTTTAATCGATTAAACTCAATATTTCTTTCAGAAGCCATCTACACTCTTCAATTTTCCGACAGCCTCGCTAAATAATAAGGTTGGTTCATAAAATGTTCATCGAGTCCCGGGAATATGGCTGGTCCTTTCCCGGTATCTAAGCCGAAGTAATACTGAAGCGGAAATTTAGTATGTGTATATGTAGATGGAATTGTTCCCCGGTAAGAATCACCTTCTGATCTCATTGGCTGTACTTGCCAGCGTAATGCCTGATTCACATGACGGTAATATAAATTAACATTTCGTGAGCCGGACGGAACAGAAATTTCGACTTTAACTTCTTCGCCGTTTTTAAAGCCGGTGACCGGAGTGTGCTTACAAACCGCGAACGTTCGTTTCGGATGGGCCAGCACTGCTTGAATCGCATGTCCAATATTTTGCCTATCGTCTTGAAATGTAGCTTTCGATTTTGATTCGGCAAGCTTCTTTTCCATATCACTGACATCCTGATCAATCGCCTCAAGTCTGTCTGCCCAATTTCCTCGCAAAACTTTTCTATCGCCGAAAGAAATATCTATCACATAAATTGTTTCAGACAATTCAGTCATTTTCTTCCAGGCGTCGCGGGCTTTCCTGTATTTATCTACAGCTTTTTTCAAAGCATTGATGTCTCCGGACTTTTCGAAAATTCTCCAAAGTAATGCGCTTCGAATTTTTGAAGCGAAAAATTGCGCAAGCCCCGATTGAATTCTCACATCAGCAGCAAGTCTTCTAAATTCAACTGAATCTTTATTTCGAATGAAATTTGAAGCATGATTAAGATTCTCCAATGCTGAAACAGACAATTCTTCAAGCTTATGTGCAGTTTCAACCGGAGTATACTTCTGCAACATATTTCCGGCAAGTAATAAATCCACAAATTCATTTATACTTGCGAAAAGCTGGGGATCCAGAGAGCTGACATTACCGAACACTTTCGGTTCTTCCATATCTTTATACGGCTGTTTATCATCAGCATTAATGATAGACATGTTTGTATAAATCTCAGGCCAGTAAACAGAGCAATCGGCCGAAGGACAGTGAATTGTGGTTATCATCGGCAATATGCGACTTGCGCTCGATAATGATTTTTCCGCTGCTTCGGCGGCGGCACCAAATTCTGCTCGAAGGAATCTCATCCAAACATCCGGATCTGTTTCAGGGTTATATGCCATCCTTCCATAAATTCTATAAGTGTATGAGAACTTCTGCCAATCATATTTCGGCTCAAGTGATTTGACTCCATAACCGCAACGTCCTCCTGCATGCCCTGCACCTCTTCTGCCTTTGAAAGTTAAAGGATCAAGCAGATCATATCCCAGAGATCCGCAAAAAGCCGACACGCGGCCATACGCGGAAGAAAGTACCGGATCGCCTGAAAGTAAAAGGTGCTGGGTACCGGGCCAGATTCTATGAAGAACCTGTAGCTTTCGGTCTTCTCTAAAGTAATCACCGTAGCTGTAACGGGAAAAACCTCGAGAACCAAGTCCAACTCCCGAAGGCTGTTCAAAATAATTTTGTTTTCCCATCTCCATACTTCTAATTGAAGATGGAATATATCCAAGTCCTTGATGCTCAGCCCAGTATTTTGGCGAAAGAGTTACTTCCATACCAGTGGCTAACGCAATATCTATAATCTGCTCAGTAACATTTTTTGCATGCATGTCTATTCTAATTTTTCTTCCGCTCTTTTCGAACGCTTCAAATAAAGTCTGCCAAAAGCCATAATCACCTTCCGGCACTCCGCTCTCATCATGGACTCTGAATGTAATTCCGCTTATTGCCGGACATTCTTTCAGCAGCAGAGTTAAAGCATCCCGGCAATATGGCCCCTGGTTGCCGGAGTTAATTCCCAGCAATGAATAATTTGAATTCGGACTATTCTTCCATTCTATTCCATGAGACCATAATCCGAGTTGAAATTCTATTCCTCTTGCTTCTGTTTCTTCCGAGATGAACTTTAGCATTTCAAGATTCCGTTCTCTTTCTGTGTCGGGTAGATTTCCCATGCGGACATCGTAGCCCGGAACTTTTAACAAAAACGGATAAGCAAAAAGAAAATATGAATCTGTAATCTGGTCAGGTGTGTTATAACCCATCCCGAAAGCAAGTTGAAAGCGGTTGAATCGCTGCCCGGCAAGCATTGTAAGATATTGTAACCAAAACTCACGGTCATAATACCATGGCTTATCTTCAACTTCACTTGCAAAGCAGCGGTAGATGCTGCGGACTTTATTAGCCGGGTGCTCGGAAACCGAACTAGATATTTTCATCTCCTCCAAAGGTGAGTTTGAGTAATGAAATCGGTCTGTAAGTTCCAGCAAGGAGTAAATTATTCCGCGCGGATCGTTTCCGCATACCAGAAGTATTGAATGGTTCTCTACTCTTCCTTCCACCATTGCCAAAGATTCCGGCAATGAAGAAAGCTCTATTCCTTTTACCTTCAGCATTGAAATGGCAATTTTTGAATCGCTGCCTGAAACAACTAAACATTTTTCTCCCGCCGGTATCGAAGACAAATTTGGGACTACAAAAGTTTCAATCTTCTTACTCAATAGCTCATCCCTAAATTGTGTTAATGCCCAATGCACAGATGGTTCATTCACAATTCTATCAGCCGGATTTAATATGAGAAAAATTTTCCCTGATTTTCCCGCTGCAAAGTTAAAAGAAGGAATGACGGCTATTGCAGCAATGTTTAATGCAGATATTTTTAGAAAATGCCTGCGGTTCATAATTTAATTCTCCTTTAAATGAAGAATAACCGGAGAACTTCCCCAATCCTCCGGCGGATTTATTTTTACAAATCCGTTTTCATAACGTCCTGCATCTTTAGTCTTACCTGAGAATGGATTATACCATACCGCTGCCAGCTTTCCGGCTGCACTATTAATATTTAAAGTAAAAGGTTTAGCATAATTCAAATAAACTACATATTCATGTCCCGTGTTCGCAAGGCAGAAACCTTCGCTTACTAAACTGTCTGAAGTCTGAAGCAGCCAGTATTTTGTGCTTCGCCAGAAATCGCCGAAGTGTTTCATATCCTCATAGCCGGGAGGAACATCCAGCGGTCGAATTACATCCCACGCAGTGTAGGTATAGTAGTAAGCCGTGTAACCGCCGGCCATTGCAATTTCCCAGAGTGTTCGAATTGTTTCATCAGTAGTTTGAGCTGAACCATACGTTTTATCATTTACACCCCCGGGTCCGCATTCGTAATCTGATTCAACGTTTGCTACCGGACAATCTCGCTCAGCATGTTCTCTTAAGATTGTTCCGTGATAGTTCAGGTGCTCCTGATCGGAGCGGAATTCCGTTAACGAATCATAAACACCGCTTTCATATGTCTTGCCGTCATCGTGGACAGTCACCAGATGATGATATGGATCGGTTGTGCGAATAAATTTAATGCAGCTCAGTTTGTAAGCCGTATCTTTTTCTCTTTGCGCTTCCTTTGAAAAATCCCAGATGATATTTGGATAAGCAGAGTAACGTGCAATTAACCAGGTAAAAAATAATTTTTCTTCCGGACTTTTATGCAAGAACCAGTTTACCCCCTTATTATATACTTTAATAAAGATGTGTGCTTCCATCCCGCGTTTATAAAGAGCATTTATAACTTCATCATAATGCTTCCAATAAGCTAAATTCATTCTGTTATAATCAGGATGTGCATTGGTGCCATCCCAGGGCCGCATTAACGGCGGGCCATAATCATCGGGACTAGTTTTACCTTCACGCCATTCTGTATCATACGCGTATGAATTAAGAATAACATAGTTGAAGCCACAACTGGAAATTAAATCGAGTGTTTTGTCGATGGTAGGAATGTTGGTTTTGTCCATATCAAGCGCCCACAGCCAATCGTACTCGTAAGCTTGCATAAAAAAATGAGTGCTGTCATCATAAATAAAATGGTGAGGATGATTTATATCTACTCTCAAAAAACCGTGAACTTTTGGATTTGAATTATTTATACTCTTGAATGTAGTGATTTTTCCGTTAAGCTCCCGCAGCTCTGATTTTGTTTCAATCTTCCATTCCCCTTCAACAATAGGCGATACACGAATAATCCATGTGCTTTTACCATTGTAAAATCCCGGAATTGAAAATGATTTTCCATCCGGGCTTAGAATCTTTGCACTAAACTTAATAAGAAACGGGTTATCAATCTTATGTAATGCTTTGAACTTGAAATCATGGGGCTGCCAAACGGGAACGGTCAAGTCGGTCTTCACTCTTGGACTATCGATTTGGGCTATCGAGACAACAAAGCTAATAATTAAGCAAAGAGGTAAAGTAAAAATTATTTTCATGGTAAATTTGTAACCTAGTGTCTCGTCAATCCTGAATTGACGGATATAATCTTTTTAATTTTATTCTTGCATCTTTTGTAGTAAACTGCCAATTTATTTTGGAGTTTTTATTGTTCCTTCTATTCTGCCAGGCAA
>Ga0182027_10004780_pt1 | contig 20820 bp, 17 predicted proteins | sample 712E1DmetaG_FD_121300 | JGI IMG/M metagenome (GOLD analysis project Ga0182027, IMG submission 121300) | Permafrost microbial communities from Stordalen Mire, Sweden - 712E1D metaG (Illumina Assembly) | ecosystem: Environmental > Terrestrial > Soil > Wetlands > Permafrost | place: Sweden...
CTCTCTCCTTTCTTAAGATCCAGTTGATCAAAAGGCATAGCCATTCTTAGCTCGGGCCCTTGCAGATCCAAAAGTAAACCAAGAGGTGAATTTAATTTTTCCGCAACTTTTTTAACCCTTATTATTCTCTCTCTGTGCCATTCAAGGGAGCTGTGTTTAAGATTAAACCTGATAACATTAACTCCTGCTTTTATAAAAGACTCGATAATTCCTTCACTCTCCGAAACTGGCCCGATCGTTGCGATAATTTTTGTTAGTTTTGCCATAAAAATGGATTTTAGTCTCCAAGATAATCACGCAGTTTATTTCCCCGACTCGGATGGCGGAGTTTCCTTAAGGCTTTTGCTTCAATTTGGCGTATTCGTTCACGGGTGACCGCAAACATGCGTCCAACTTCTTCAAGAGTTTTCGGCTTTCCGTCTTTCAAACCAAAACGTTCCTCCAAAACTCTTCTTTCGCGATCCGACAAGGTCAAAAGCACTCCCTCAACCTGTTCTTTCAAAAGTTCGCGGGAGGCGGAATCAAAAAGTGTCGGAGCCGCAGAATCATGAATAAAATCTCCAAGCCTTGAGTCATCTTCATCTCCAACCGGTGTTTCCAAAGATGCCGGCTCTTGGGAAATTTTAATTATTTCAAGCGCTTTGTCGGGTTCAATCCCCAACACTTTTGCCACCTCTTCAGGTGTTGGTTCACGGCCTAATTCCTGCATTAATTTTCTGGAGGTCCTTAAAAATCTGTTAATATTCTCTACCATATGCACGGGAATCCTGATTGTTCTTGCCTGATCGGCAATTGCGCGGGTGATGGATTGTCTGATCCACCAAGTTGCATAAGTTGAAAATTTATAGCCCCTTCTCCAATCATATTTTTCAACCGCTCTGATTAAGCCCTGATTGCCCTCCTGAATTAAATCCAGAAGCGTTAATCCTCTCCCAACATACTTTTTGGCAATTGAAACTACCAGACGCAAATTAGAAGTTGTCAAAACCTTTTTGGCCGCCTTATCTCCTTTTTCTACCTTTTTGGCCAGTGAGATTTCCTGATCAAATTTAAGCAGAGGAATTCTACCAATTTCTTTTAGATACATCCTGACCGGATCTGAAACCGTACCTTCAGTCAGAACCGTCAAGGCTTCCAATTCTTTTTCCAAAGCCTCCATCGGTTTATTGTCTCCGTCCTGATCTTTGACAACAGACTCAAAAACATCGATGTTGGATTCCAAAAGTTTATCGTACAAATGATCAAGCTCGATCAAATGTTCTTCCGGTCTTGGAAAAATAGCCAAAATCTCATCTTGAGTGATATAGCCTCTTTTTTTGGCCGAAGCAACAATGTCTACGAGTATGTCCGGTAATTTATCTTTTTTTTTCATAACCGCTTTTACCACACAAAATAACACTCTATGGAAAAGGTGCTGAGTCTATTCTATCACACTTTAAGGTTTTCCCAAAAGGCCAATAGCTAGGCTCAATTCTCTCTCCAAACTTTTTACTTTTTGCAGATCTTCATCTTTTTCACCTTTCCTAAGGTTAACGGAAATTTCTTTGATCTTATTTTTCAGAAAAAGAACCCTTAACTCTCCGGAAACTTTCCTAACTTCCTCTTCATATTTTATATCGCTGTCTAAGGAAGGCATCGGAAATAAATATGCAGCATCAAAGGACATCGTTAGCTCTTTGGGAAGAAGGTTTAAGAAGTCTGAACTATTAAACTTACTCTTATTCTTGAAATAATCGGAAAGATGACTAATTATTTTTTGATAGGAATCTATTTCAAATTCATAATCTTTAAGAATTGGAACGCACGTTTCCAAAATTAATTTCGGATTTCCATTTTGCACAATAAGCGACATTAAATAATCCTCTAAAACTTCAACTCTTGATCTTTTTCCTCCGATTGGGAGATTTTTACCAACAAAAACTTCCTCTTTGACGACTTCTTTTTTTTCAATTTTTTCTGCCTCTTTTAACAAGGCTTCCAAGGATACGTCCAGCTCATTGCTTAATTTTTTTAAGTAATGTTCTTTAATTATTTCGTTTGAAATTCCGGTCAGGATTGGCAATAGTTCATCGCTTATTTTTCTTTTTCCGTCTATGTTCTTTTTTTCAAAAGCAGAAAATGTTCTCGAGAAAATATAGTCATAGATTGAAACACTGTCCTTTACAGCTTTCTTAAAGGCTATTGGATCTTTTTTGATTGCCTCATCTGCATCCTTGGCATTTTCAAAAATACAGGTGGTTATATTTATTCCTTTTTTCTCAAGAGAGGGTAAACTTCTTTTGGCAGCTTCGTATCCGGCATTATCTTTGTCAAAACAAAGACAAATATTGTTGGTAAAACGAGACATCAGCGCAACCTGATCTTCAGTTAAAGCAGTTCCCTTTACTGCAACTGCGTTTTTGACGCCAATGCTAAAACAGGAAATAACATCCAATTCTCCCTCAACAATAATCGCCTTATCCAATTTTTTAATTTCTTCTTTGGCCGTGTTTAAGCCAAAAAACATACTGCCTTTATGATAGGCTAGTGTTTCTCTGGTATTGATGTATTTTCCGCCACTATACGGCTCCTCTATTGCCCGGCCGGAAAATCCCGCCACGTTGCCCCGATGATCAAAAAGCGGAAACATCACTCTCTGCCTGAAAAAATCCATTATTCTTACGCCTGCATAAAATGCCAAACCCGCCTCTACCAAATCTTCTTTTTTATATTTCTTTTTATTGATTAAATAATTGCATAAAGAGGCGCCTTCCTTAGGGGAAAAACCAAGCATGAAAGTTTCAATCAGTCTAACGTCTAATTTCCGATTTTCGGTTAAATATGACAGAGCTTTCTTGCCTGCTTTATGTTTAGTTAAAACATAATGATAAAATTCCATCGCTAGCTTGTTTAGCTTATAGATTACTTCTTTTTTTGAAGCTGTTCCCGCCTGAAAACTTGATTCACGTAGTTGTACTCCTGTTCTTTTTGCCAAAATCCGCAAAGCTTCAACAAATTCCAGATTTTCATATTCCATTAAAAACGTGTAAACATCTCCCCCCTTATTGCAGCCTCCAAAACAATGCCAAATTTGCCGCTCGGGAGAAACCACAAAAGACGGCGTTTTTTCATTATGAAAGGGGCAGATCGCCTTGAAATTCCTGCCCATTTTTTTAAGCGGAATGTATTCTGAAATAAAAGAAACCAAGTCTACTCTTTCCCTGATTTGCGCTACTTCGTCCATAAATCTTTAAATCGTCTTTTACCAGCTCTATTCTATCACCTTGAGGCTTACTTTTCCTATTCCCATTCCATGGTTGCCGGAGGCTTGGTAGTTATATCGTAAACAACTCTTGAAACTCCTTTAACTTCATTTACAATTCTTGAGGAGATTCTTTGTAGAACATCATAGGAGATTCTTGCCCAACTGGAAGTCATAATGTCTTTTGATTCAACGATGCGGATAGCGACAACTTCTCCGAACTGTCTGCCGTCACCTTTGACTGCGGTAGAAAAAGCATTGGTCATTACCGGAAATGAAAGAAAAACTTGGGAATAAAGTCCCGCTTTCTGAATTTCCGAAAGCACGATTTTATCCGCCTTTTTCTCCATTGCTAATCGTACTTTTGTAACTTCTCCTCTAATTCTGACTGCATATCCCGGCCCTGGAAACGGTTGTTTGTTAACAAATTCTTCCGATAATCCTAATTTTCTTCCAATCCTGCGAACTTCATCTTTATAAAATTCCCTGACCGGCTCCAGAAGTTTTAATTTCATTTTTTTGGGCAATCCGCCAACGTTGTGGTGGCTTTTTATTTTTGCGGAATTTTTTGTACCCTGACTTTCAATGACATCGGAATAAATAGTTCCTTGTAATAAAAACTTAACCAGGATTTTCTTAGCTTTTAATTTTTTCATTTCCTGTTCAAAAATTTTTATATAAAAACTGCCGATAATTTTTCTTTTCTTCTCACTATCTGTAATTTTCTTCAGCCTCCTTAGCATCTCCCCTGCTACATTAACTATTATAGGCTTAATGCCGATTTCTTTGAATATTTTCTTGACGTGAGCTGTTGTCCCCTCCCTCATCAAACCATTATCAACGTAAATTGGAATAAATCTTTTTCCTATTGCCTTGGCAGTTAAAGCCGCAGCAACCGTAGAGTCAACTCCTCCGGAAACTGCACCTATCACAAAATCTTTTTCTCCGACAATTTCTTTAATCTTTTCTTCTATTTCCAAAACATCAAAATCTTTTTTTAAAACTGCAATTTCGCAAATCTCAATAAAATTTTTAAGAATTTGATTGCCAAATTCCGTATGTTCAACTTCCGGATGGAATTGCAAGCCGAAAATATTTCCGGTCAAATTTCCCACCATGGCGAAAGGCACATTTTCAGTTTGGCCAAATATTTCAAAATCTTTTGGCAGTTTGACCACTTCATCCCCATGACTCATCCAAACCACGAAAGATTTTGGCAAATTTTTTGTAATTTTCAATTTGAAATTTACAATTTTCAATTTGGTCGGGCCATATTCTTTTTTGCCGGAAATAACTTTACCTCCCAACAAATGCGCTGTCAATTGCAAACCGTAACAAATTCCCAAAACCGGAATTCCCAGACTAAAAATTTTTACATCAACCACCTTAGCATTTTTTCCGTAAACAGAGGAAGGGCCTCCGGATAAAATAACCCCTCTGGCTTTAAATTTATTAATTTTCGATAAGGCGTTTTCAGGATTAACTATTTGCACGCCAACACCAAATTCTTTAAGTCTTCTGGCGATAAGGTGTGTAGTTTGAGATCCAAAATCAACAATTATAATCATGTGTAATTTTTGCCCGGATTAGTGACAAAAATATCATGAGGATGACTTTCCGTTAAGGATGCCTGAGTAATTTGAATAAACTTGGCTTTCCAAAGCTCTTCAATATTTTTGGCTCCGACGTAATACATGCCTGACCTTATTCCTCCAACCATCTGGTCAACAAAATCCGAAACTTTTCCCTTCACCAACACCAGTCCTTCCGCTCCTTCCGCAACCAAAACGCGGTCCTTGTAATTTTTCCCATGAAATTCATCTTCGGATTTAATTTTGGCTCCTTTTTTCATTGCCCCTTCCGACCCCATTCCTCTGTATTCTTTAAATTGATAATATTTTTTCAAATGAGACATTTTTTGAAATCGGGAAGGAAGCTCGTTTTGTTTTAAGGTTATAAGTTTTCCCGGAGCCTCTAAACTGGCGGCAAAAAGTCTGCCCATCATGACGGTAGATGCACCCGCAGCCAAAGCCTTCACAATGTCGCCCGAATATTTTATTCCGCCGTCGGCAATAACCGGAACTTTAAATTTTTTGGCAATTCGGACAACTTCTTTTATCGCTGTTATCTGGGGAACGCCCATTCCGGAAATAATTCTGGTGGTGCAAATTGCTCCCGGCCCCATCCCGACACGCAATCCATCGGCTCCCGCAGCAATCAAAACCTTTGCCCCATCAAAGGTGGCAATATTGCCGGCAATCACATCAATATTTTTATAATTTTTTTTAATAAATTTTACTGTTTCAATTACGCTTTTTGAATATCCGTGTGCACTGTCGACAATCACTACATCTACCCCAACTTTCGCCAAAGCTTTTATTCTGTCTTCAAATCCGCCGGATGCTCCGATTGCCGCGCCAACTAACAACTTTTTGTTCTTAACTTTTTTAACTTCGATTGCTTGATCCTCAATTGATAAATTTCTGTGAACAATTCCGATTCCGCCTAATTTCGCCAATTCAATCGCTAATTTACTTTCAGTAACAGTATCCATTGGGGCTGAAACCAGAGGGATGGAGATTTTTATTCTTTTGGAGACGAATGTCGATAGGTTGATGTCGCTACGGGAAAAATCACTGTATCCCGGGACCAGTAGAACGTCATCAAAAGTTATGCCGAATTTAAAAGAAGAATTTTGTGGCTCCATAATTAACTTTACACTGTTTAGCCTTCCCTGTCAAGCCAAGATTTGTTGAAAAAATGATATTTAAGATGTAAAATACCGCAAGTATGGTAATAGAAAATTTGCAGCTAGGTAAAATCGAAAAAGATCCCAGTCAAGAATGGGGATTTGGAGAATTTCAAAAACGAGTAGACAGCATCTACAAAGAGCACGATATAAAATGCGATTATGGACCAGATACCATGCTTGCAAAACTTATAGGCAATGTTGTCACATTAACTCATGCTTTACGAAAAACCCCAAACGAAGTAGAAACAATAAGTCGGTCTCTTACAAACGTTTTTGTATGGACATCTACAATAGCAAATCTCGCAGATATCGATATTCAAGAAATAATGAAGGAAAAATTTGGAGAAGGATGTCCCCACTGCAAGCAAATGCCATGCTTTCTGGCTGAAGGAAAGAAATGCAAAAAACCCGCTGAACTAATTTTAAAAATAAATCAAATAGCAGTCCCTACATCATTAGATAATTGGCAGGAACATTTGAAAAAAATGTATTCCAATAATTATAACGGGGACTTAATACAATCTATGCGCTTTTGCTCAACTAAGGTATCCGAAGAGGCCGAAGAATTAATTGGCAGTGCCTATGCAGATATTGACAGAGAGTTAAAAGGAGTGTCTTTTGACTCCATTTTAGCTTCCTCATTTAAGTCAGAAATGGCGGATCTAATTGCCTGGTCAATGGCTGTGGCAAATTGCCTTGATGCAAAAAACGGTAAATATTCAATAGAGCTTTCTTTAAAAGAAAAATATAAAGATGGTTGTCCTTATTGCAAAAGTCCAAAATGCATTTGTAAAAAAGAAAAAACCTTCATCGAAGAATTAAAAAATAATTCTTAGGCCTTGGCGGGAGTAGCGAGTTTTTTAGGGCCAAGAAGTTTTATAAAATCATCTGCGTCAATCGTTTCTTTTTTCAAAAGCTCATTGGCCAAAATATCCAGCTCTTTTTTAGAGCCCATCAACATTGAACTTGCAGTCTTATATCCTGCATCCGTAATTTTTTTAATTTGCTCATCAATTTTTGCCGCCATTTCGGGAGAGATTGTTTTCTGATCATAGAAAGTTTTTTGCTCCGTACTCAAATTTATGGGACCCAAATCGCTCATTCCGTATTCAACCACCATGGTTCTGGCAACTTCGGTGGCTTTGGCAATATCATCCGAGGCTCCGGTTGTCATTTCTTTGAAAATCATGCTTTCCGCAGCTCTTCCCCCAAGCATTACTGCAACTTGCTCAATTAATCTGGTCTTTGTTTCATGCATTCTTTCTGTTGGTTCCATCATCGTATGCCCCAAGCTCATTCCCCGGCTGACAATTGAAATTCTGTGGATCGGATCCATGTGCGGCATTTCCCAAGAGACGAGAGCATGTCCTGCTTCATGATAAGCAGTCATTTTCCTGTCTTCTTCCGATTGCAGTCTTTTCTTTTCCGGACCTAACTTCACTTTTGTCGCTGCCTCTTCGAGATCTTTAGCGTCAATGGCTTTTTTCCCTAGCCTGGCTGCCAAGATTGCCGCTTCATTAAGCATGTTTTCTAAGTCCGCTCCTGAAAATCCAACCGTTCTTTTGGCAACTTTTTTCCAATCAACTCCTGGCGCAAATGGCTTTCCTTTGGCATGAATTGCCAAAATTGCTTGACGTCCGACCACATCCGGCATATCCAAAGCTACTATTCTGTCGAATCTTCCCGGCCTGACTAATGCCGGATCCAAAACGTCTGGCCTGTTGGTGGCTCCCATAACAATCAATTGTTCATTCGTAGTAAATCCATCCATTTCGACCAATATTTGATTTAGGGTCTGCTCTCTTTCATCATGTCCCCCCATTAATCCGTTTCCCCTTTGTCTTCCGATAGCATCAATTTCGTCTATAAAAATAATTGCCGGCTGAGCTTTCTTGGCAGTATTAAATAAATCTCTGACTCTTGATGCTCCGACCCCAACCAACATTTCCATAAATTCCGAACCAGCCATTGAGAAAAACGGCACGTTGGCTTCTCCGGCCGTAGCTCTGGCCAAAAGTGTTTTTCCTGTTCCTGCCGGCCCTACCATCAAAACTCCCTTGGGGGTACGTGCTCCCATGGCCTTATATTTTCCGGGGTTTTTCAAAAAATCAACAATTTCGGTTAATTCCTGTTTTGCTTCATCAACTCCTGCGACATTGGCAAAACCGATTCTCGGCGTATCTCTGTTGAAAATTTTGGCCGAAGATTTGCCGAAAGAAAAAATATTTTCCTGCGCTCCTCTGGCTTGACGGAAAATAAAGTAAAAAAATGCGACCATCAACACAATCGGTAAAACGGAGGAAATAATATTCAACCAGTTATTAAGCCCTGTTTCATCTTTTACCACAATGCTTGTTTTATTCAACTCTACTCCCGCATCCTTGAAGATTTGATAAACATTTGCTCCTGTCTCTTTGTAGCTTTCAAGAGTATCTTTTCCTTCTTTAAGCACTAACTTATTGTCCTGAACTTGAATTTCTGTAACCTTGCCTGCTTTCACATCTGAAACAACTTGAGAAAGAGGAATTGTTTTCGTACTTTCTGAAGACTGATCGCCATTAGCGCCAAAGAAGATAAACATGGCGAATAAAAATAAGAATGCATAGATTAGAATGTTTTTCCAGGACATCCTCATCTTTATTTTGACAATTTTTTGTCTTTTGTGATTTTTATTTTGGGTTGCGAGTTTTTTTTCGTTTGCCATGCAGCGAGTATAACACAATTACAAAGCTAATCCAAGATTAGATTAATCCCATCTTTTCCTTTACGGTTTGAAGGGTTTTTGCGGATTTTGCTCTAACATAATCTCTTCCCTCATCTAAAATTTGCCTTAGCTTAACATCATTATTTCTTATCTCATGATATTTATTTTGAATTATTGAAAGTTTTGAAATTAATAAGTCAGCTAAAACAGATTTAAGCTCACCATAAGATTTCTCTTCCAATTCTGCAAAAGATTTTTCAAGGGTTTGATTTTTAAACACAGAATGAATTGTTAAAAGATTTACGATTGCAGCGGATGGATTTTTGGAAATGCTGGAGCCAGAATCCGTAACCGCTCTTTTTATCTTTTCTCTTATTTGTTCTTCACTGTCCAGCAAACTAATTGTCCCTAGCGGATCATTATCTGATTTGCTCATTTTAGAAGTGGGATTTTGCAAACTCATTATCCTAGCAGTTTCTTTTTGAATGACGGGATTGGGAAGTTTAAATGTTTCCCCAAATTTCTTGTTAAACTTTCCTGCTAAATCTCTTGCCAATTCAATGTGCTGTTTCTGATCTTCTCCGACCGGCACTTTATCGGTTTGATAAAGCAAGATATCCGCCGCCATCAAAACCGGATAATCAAACAGTCCGACATTTGCCTCATGTTTTTCGGATTTTTCTTTGAACTGCGTCATTCTTTCCAGTTGTCCAAAAGGCGTAATTGTATTCAAAAGCCAGGCAAGATTTGCGTGATCCGGATTTTCGGATTGAATGAAAAGATGAGACTTTTTAGGATCAATTCCGCAAGCCATATACAAGGCCGCTACCTCAAGAACTTTTTCTCTTAAAGTTTTTGGATCTTGTGGAACGGTTATAGCATGCAGGTCAACAACGCAAAAAATCGCATCTGCATTTTCCTGAATTTTAACCCACTGATTGATTGCCCCGATATAGTTGCCGATATGTAAATTTCCCGATGGCTGAATCCCCGAAAAAACCGTTTTCATATTTCTATATTAACACATTAGCCATTGCTTCTTCATTTCTTGAAACTTATCATCCAAAATTGCCTGCCGAATTTGCTTGACTAAATTGTTGATGAAAAACATATTGTGATAACTGGCTAACCTGTAAGCCAAAAGTTCTTGCGCTCTGAAAAGATGATGGATATAACCTCTGGTAAAATTTTGACAAACATAACACCTACAATCTTTGGATATCGGTTTTTTATCTTTAGCAAAAATTGTCTTATTTAAATCAATTCTGAATCTATTTTCCAAATTGCCAATCGAGGGATCAACAAAAACTATTCCGTATCTGCCGAACCTGGTCGGGATTACGCAATCAAAAGTGTCCATTCCCCTCTCAATCACATCGAAAATATCATCTATTTCGCCAATGCCCAACAAATGCCGCGGCTTATCTTCCGGCAAAAAAGGATAAGCCCAGTCAACCGCCTGCCTCATTTCTTTTTTACTTTCGCCCACCGCCACTCCGCCAATGGCAATCCCGTCAAAATCCAATTTAGAAATAAATTTGGCCGATTCTTCTCTTAAGTCTTTATAAACTCCGCCCTGAATAATTCCATATAAGGCCTGCTGCCACGAATGATATTGCTTGCCCTGAGAAGCTTTTAGGCTTCGAAGAGCCCACTTGTGAGTTCTTTCCATCGCTTCTTTGGTATATTCATAAGTTGAGGGTTGGGGCGCGCATTCATCAAAAGCCAAAATCAAATCTGCGCCTAATTTTTTCTGAATATCGACAGAAATTTCCGGCGTAAAAAAATGTTCCGATCCGTCAATGTGAGAGCGAAACATCACGCCTTCATCTTTGATTTTTACAAGCTTTACTTGTGTACATTCACCCTCCTGAGTTAATTTCATCGTTACTTGACCTAAGGAAAAAACTTGAAATCCGCCGCTATCGGTAATTGTCGGCTTGTTCCATGACATAAATTTTGCCAAGCCGCCAAAATCTTTGACCACATCTTCTCCCGGACGAAGATGTAAGTGGTACGTATTGCCAAAAAGAATCTGAACTTCCGCCTCGTTCAAGTCTTGAGGCGTTAAGCCTTTAACCGTGGCTTTTGTACCCACCGGCACAAAAGCCGGAGTTTCTATAATCCCATGTGCGGTCGTTATTTTCCCAACCCGTGCTCTTGATTTTTTATCTTTTTTGATAATTTCAAATTTAAATTTAGAACTTTGTGTTTTTGTCATTAGGAATTAGAAATTGCACTAACGGCTTTTTTGAACTGTTCTCCCCGGTCTTTATAATTTTTAAAGATTCCAAAACTGGCTGACGCCGGCGATAATAAGACAATTTTCCCCGGAGTCGTTTCGGCATTAGCGATCCTTACTGCCTGCTCCATTGTTTTAACATCAAATTTTTCCGGCCTGCTCCCTTCCGACGTGACCTTAATAATTTCATTCCAAATTCTTTCTCCAGTCGGAGGAAATAAGATTAAAGTTTTCAGCCGGCCTTTAATTAAATATTGAGCCAAACCGGAATAATCTAATCCGCGGTCAAATCCTCCGGCAATCAGGGTTTCCGTATCGGGAAGCGCTTCAATCGCCTCAATTGTGGCTTCAGGAACTGTTGCCAAGGAATCATTGTAAAACATGATTCCATTTTTCTCGTCAACAAATTCCAGTCTGTGCTCTAATCCTTTGAATTCTTCCAAAACTTTGGCAATATTTTTTATTGAAACGCCTGCCAAAATTGCTGTACAGCTTACGGCGCAAACGTTCTCTAAATTATGTCGCCCCAATAATTTTATTTTTCCAATTTCTATTATTTTTTCTTTTTTGCCGTCACGGCTTAGCCAAATATTTTGTCCATCTACAAAACAACCATCGCCCACCTCTCTTTCCCTGCTTACTCTAAAAATTTTTGCCAAGGTGTGAACATCTGATTCATGGCTTGCGGGATAATCTTTATTAATCACTGCAAAATCCGATTCAGATTGGAACTTTAAAATATTTCTTTTGGCATCGACATAAGATTGCTGGGTTTGGTGATAATCCAAATGTTCACTGGTAATCATCAAAACTACCGCAATATGCGGACTTTTTTTCAAGTCGCTTAATTGGTAAGAAGACATTTCCAAAACCGTCCAAGAGTCATCATTTAGATTATCTATAAAGTCCAAAGGTGATTGTCCGATATTTCCGCCCAGATATGCATCTTTACCCTGCTGTTTTAGCATTTCGTAAATTAAGGTTGTGGTCGTGCTCTTTCCTTTGGTTCCGGTGATGCCAATTACTTTCCCTTTTGCATTAGACATAAAAATATTCGTGGCGGTTGTATAGGGAATTTTTATCAATTCTGCTTTTACCCCAGGAGATTTTATGGCAAGATCATATTCTTTTTGTTTGTCTAAATAATTGCCTCCATCCTTTTGATCAATAACATCAAGAATAGAATTTGGTAATGATTTCTTTAAATATTTAAATGCAGCTTTACCCTCTACTCCATTACCGACAATTAATATTTTTTTGTTTTTTAATTCTTCAAGCTTCATAGTGTTTTAAAATGTTTCATCAAAATAGTTTCGTTAAACTCTCCCTTTTCTGCAATTTTCCTTAGTGCTTCCCTAACCTCTTCCGGTGTGCCAACGCACTCAAACGGTTTGAAATTTCTGATACCGATTAATTCTTCAAAAAGAGGGATAAGGTTTTTGTCTTCAAGCAGGTTTTTGCCAAAAATATCTAGAACTTCTTGTTTGGGCAAAAAAGCCGCTAGAGAAATAAAAACAAAAAGGCATTTGGGGCACCTCCAGCACCACTTGCCCTTCCGAAACTCATCCGAAGATGAGCGAAGGAGGGTAAAATTTCTATTGCAGCTTGAAAAAACTTTAAAATATTGAGGATATTTGACAAATTTTTCTACGACCTGTAATTCAGTCATCTTTCTTAAGAGAGATGAATATTCAATGTCCGGCGTAATGAATTTTCTGACATATTCTTGAAACAGTTTTTCAAATTCTTCAGATTTGCTCCACTGGTGGTTAATCATTTCTCCCAAATATTCAACGTTTCCGTAATTGGCGCTTTTCTCATTTCCGGCAAGCACATATTTATAATCAAATAACGCCGCTGCCAAAAGAAGCACAAACGCATAATATACGGAAACCGGTATGTGCCCGTTGTAAACACCTTTTTCTTTATTCAATTCGAGAAGTTTAAGATCTATCTGCCTAAAGACATTAATAATCTTTCCGCCAATTACTTTGGCAACCTCAATTTGTATCGGGAAACCGGAAGTGACCAAATCCAATTGTTTTCCGGATTCTTTTAATAGTTCTGCCGAAACGATTGAGTCCTTGCCTCCCCCAATCCCCAAAAGAGAACGGTCTTTTCTGGGAAAATTAACAGAAACAGAAACTGCATTCTCGTTAAAAGGAAATTTCACCAATCCGCGGAAATCAATCTTATTTTTATAGAAAAATTCTCCCAAACCTTTGGTGTAAACAGTATTCCAAAATTCGGCCTGTTCTTTAGTCAAAAAGTTAGATTCAATCACAATCTCCTTGGGACAATATAGCTTCCAATAGGAAATGCCCAAAATAAGCATCAAATTGTCAAAAATCGACTTTAAAAGAGCTTCAGGAATAATGTTTTTAGTTGGAGGAAAAGAGATTTTCTCGGTAAAATCGACGTTTTTCTCGCCCGTAAAGCCAAAATGAAAAAATATTTCGCCTTTTTCAAGCTTTAGTTCATAGCCGTTAAACACGAAAGCTAATCCTTTATTCATGGATATATTATATTCGATAAAGGGGGTTTTTACTAATATGTTGCGGGGTCGGGAGTTGCGCCCGACCTGTGAGATTATGCATCAGTTGCTCCGGTTACCCAGAGTGTCGGACTATATCTTCACCCTTCGATAAACTCAGGGGCTTAGCGTGTAGTCTCTACGGAGTCCTTTTCAGGTTCCCTCGGTATTACCCTTTAATCTAGAAGGGTTTCACCGATATAGCTAAGTTCTCTTTCATTATTACTAATAAAAGGGCCCATTTTGAGCCTCACGTGCACTGTACACTACCCCGCGCGTTCAATCATATTAACAAAATGAGGTCAATTAGTCAACAAAATATGTATTGACATATATAATAGAACCAACTATGCTATTCCTAGTACTTGTATTTTTGGGTAGTTTGACTATGGCAAAATTTTTATTAAAGAATAAGGCAAGAGAGTTACGTCGAAAAGGAATAAGCGTCAAGAAAATTGCAGAATATTTGAAAGTTTCAAAAAGCTCAGCGAGTATCTGGACTAGAGATATCATTCTAACGGTAGAGCAATTAGAAAAGCTTAGAAACGCAATGCTTCATGGCTCCGAGCTCGGACGCATAAAAGGAGCTTTTATACAGAAAGAAAGAAGACTGAAATTTATAAAAGAGTCTAGAAATGAAGGAATAGCGGAATTATCAAGCATAAATGAAAGAGAACTGTTAATAGCAGGTTTGGCATTATATTGGGGCGAAGGAAGCAAGAAAAGCCAAGAGGTGGAGTTTTGCAACTCTGATCCCAAGATGATACAATTCCTGCTACTTTGGCTAAAGGAATGTTTTAAGATTATGCCAAACGAAATAAAATGTTGTGTAGGCATTAATCAGATGCACAGAAAGAGAGAAAAGATAGTTAAGGATTATTGGTCTGAAGTTTCGGGGATACCTATTTCCCAATTTAGAAAAACGAGTCTTAAAAAGGTAAAAAATCGTAAGGTTTACGAGAATTTTAACGAACATTATGGTACACTTTCTGTAATAGTTACTAAGCCGTCTCGATTCTATTTTAAAATTCTCGGTTTAATCGAAGGACTTTATCAAGCAGGAAGTAAATACGATCGCGACTTTAGTTTTATGCCAGGGTAGCTCAGCTGGTTAGAGCACTGCATTCATAACGCAGAGGTTTCGTGGGTTCGATCCCCACCCCTGGTACTTTAGAAGAATAGGTTCCACCATTTTTTCCAATTCGGGTCGTTTTCCCCAGTCTGTGTTTGAGAATTTTCCGATTCTTGCGGAAGAAGTACTTTTTGTTCGCCCTTCTTAACCATAAAAAGCTTGTCCCGAGCCTCTGTTTCTATAAATTCTGCAGTTTGAGAGTAAGAGAGGGCTGCTTTTAGTCTTTGATTTTCCTGCTTCTGGAAATCAAGCTGACTCTGTGTCTGTGAAATCACGTCTTTTTTCTGCCAAATATCATACATTGAACTCACCAAATTATTGATGATTAAAATCAATATCACTACGATTGCAATGAAGACAATTTTTTTCATCTTGACTTATGACCCTTTTCTTGATATTATAGGCTATCTAAATAGTGCTATGAAAACAATTAACATTAAAGACGCCCATCTGGAATTCAAAAAGTACCTAAGCGAAAACAAACGCTCAGCATCTACAATTGTAGCATACAGCAAGGATATCGAGCAGTTAATTAGCTTCCTGGATGAACTTTCCAAAAAGAATATTCATGAAGTAACCAAGGAAGATCTTGAAGCGTTTTTGGCTAAAATGACCAAGAACGGCTATACGCCAAAGTCAATTTCCAGAAAGCTTAATTCAACCAGAACTTTCTATAGATTTCTCAAGGTCAACGAATATGTCACCGATGACCCATCGTTATTAGTTGCTCATCCCAGATATCAATTGGCAGCTCCCAGGATCTTGACTTCCACCGAATATCGGGCGCTAAGAGATGCTGCCAGATCAGATGCCCGTATGTTTGGCATTATCGAACTTTTGCTCCAGACAGGAATCCGAATCGGAGAATTAGCCGCCCTCAAGCTTTCCGACATTAAAAAAGATCAGTTATACATTGCGCCGGCGGAAAAACATGAAGAAAGAATGGTGCCCTTGAATAAAAAAGCCCAGGCAGCTTTGAATGCCTATATCAAAATAAGGCCTATTACCAATGTGAAATCTGATCATTTGTTTATCACTAAATCAGGTAAGCCTTTCTTAATCAGAAATATCAGAACTGCAGTTGAAAGATACTTTAGATTAGCTGAAATTAAAGATGCCAAGGTCAATGATTTGCGCCATACCTTTGTCGCATATCATTTAAAACACGGTGTTTCTTTAGTTTTAATTTCAAAAGTTTTGGGACATAAAAGAATTTCCACCACTGAAAGATATTTGGAATACATCAAAGACCGCGCTAAGGAAAACAACATCCTCAACGAATTGTAACTCCCAGAAGATTTAAAAATACCTGTGGGTTCGGATAGAATCGGATTATTCTTGCTCCATTTTATTTTATGGTAGGCCCAGGGGGAATCGAACCCGCATCAGGTGTGTATAAGACACCCGCTTTACCATTAAGCTATGGGCCTGCGAATATTTGGATTTTAACAAACTTATATATAATGAGCAAGACTCAGAGTCTGGCGCGTTGAGCGATTACCTCTTCTACTGCAGCCTCATCTTTCCCATATTTAAGTCTCGATAGCTCCCGGACTAATTCTGCCACCCTTGGATTACCTAAGGTTTTTTCTTTATTCAAATCCTTGGTTAAATCCATAGAAAATGGCGTCACCGGCTCTCCGCCGACAATTGTCTTGATGTAGGTGTTGTATCTTTCAATATTTATTAAATCCACCTCGGTAAAGACCGGCTGGAACTCACGCTGTAAGTAATTTGCATCCGTTACTCCAACTCTGAAGGAAACCAGACTTCCGACGTTTCCGAAAATAGCATTTTTGACATCTTCTTCCATTTGACCGATAAACTGATTAGCAACAATTAGATTCAATTTATATTTTCTGGCTTCAGACAAAATCTGGGCAAAATCCGGAGTGGCAAAATTCTGGAACTCATCGACATACAGGAAAAAGTCTTCTCTTTGGTCTTTGGGCATATCTTGCCTGCTCATTGCTGCCACCAGAATCTTCGGAACCAAAATAAGACCTAAGAACTGGGAGTTTTCTTCCCCTATTTTTCCTTTGGCCAGGTTAATCAGTAAGATTTTCTTCTCATCCATCACTTTTCTGAAATCAAAGGCGCTATCCGACTGTCCGATAATATTTCTGATCATTTTATTGGTAACGAATCTTCCGAACTTGGAGACGATGTAATCCAAAACTTCGGACTTATGAAAGTCTGATGTCTGGGCAATTTGATCTGTCCAGTAACGTCTGATAATTGGATCCGTCACCTTAGGCAAAAGCTCTTCTTGGAGGTAATTATTGTCGGTCAAAACACGCACAACTTCGATGAAAGTAGAACCCTTTTCATACATGACCGTCAACATAGCATTACGGATAGCGTGTTCGAAACGCGGTCCGATGATACCGGTTTTGTTCGGATCAAACAGCTTGTACATGAGGCCGATAATTGATGAGACTACGTAATGCTTTTGCTCTTCTGTTGCGGCTTCCAACATATTAAATCCCATTGGTCTGGTCGTGTCTGAAGGATCAAATAAAATGACATCTTCCGCTCTTTTGGGAGGAATCATCGGTAAAATATCGTCAATCAAGTCTCCGTGGGGATCAATCACTGCCAATCCGTGCCCCTCTCTAATATCCTGCATAATCATATCCTTGAGAAATTCGGATTTTCCTGTTCCGGTTTTACCGATAATATACATATGCCTTCTCCTGTCATCAATATCCATATAAACCGGTTTGGCCAGTCCGCGGTAAGTGCTCTTTCCCAAATACAATCCTTCTGTCGGAATTGTCGCCGGAGCAGGGGCCCTCTTGGCATTCATCCAGAAAATATTCGGAGTTGTGACCGATTTATTCGGGAAATGAAATAGTGTCGCTAACTCTTCTGTTGTCAAGACTGAAGATTTCCCGATCATCGGCAAGTATCTGTAGATAAAATCATTCATAAACATACCTTTAAATAGGTATTTTTCTTTCTTAAACGAGTTAATCCCTTCAAACTGACTGAAGATACTGACAATATTGCTCAAGTGAGCTTCGGCGTTTTCTTTGGAGGTTGAAGAAACAACAACTCTCACAACCGCATTAAATCCGGGCTTGCTGATTTTATTTTCGATTCCTTCCAATTCCTTGGCGTCTGAAGAATATTTAGCTGTTTCAGGATTTGATTCTAATTTTTTAGTTTTGGTTAGATAACTTCTTCCGATTTTTTTCCAATTGGAGTCAGCCGGCGTAATTAAAATTTGGATCGCCGCGCCTTCCCCCTCTGTCATTTTGGCAAGAACCGAGGTAATCGAAGAAAGTGAATCGGTGGGCAAGTCTTTATAGACTTTTATTGGCTTATAATTTTCCGCTTTAAGCTTTAAAGAGGTAAAGGCAACTTTTCCTTCACGTGAGAAAATATTGTACTCATTTCCTATTACCATGCCCTCTTTTTTAACGCTATCTACACTTACAACTTTTATCTCCGCATCCGGATACGCTCCGTTAATTTGCTTCTCAACCAAGTCTTGCAACTTTTTGGGGGTATGGACATAAAAACGGATATCTCCGGGCATTCCGACTATTTCAAAGGACAAATGCGGAGGAAGTTTGAAAAACCCTCCCTTGCCGATGGCAGAAAGAGAGGAAAATAATTGCTCAGCAGTATCTATTTTTATTTCATTTTCCCGGGGTAAAGCCACTTGCAGCAAAACCGACTCAAGCGATACTCCTTCCCTCCCCTGATTTTTAATCCAAATAAGCAAGAGTTTGCCCAAGTAATACAACACGACGCCCAAAATAATTACGACAACAACAACCAAGGTTAAATTGGTCAGATATGTTACAGCATTTTCAATTGAAAAGTTATACATATTCTTATCGGGTTCTAAATCCCCAAGAGATTATTTTCTTCAACAGCCTCGCCAGCCATTTCTCCGAATCGTCATCCTGCCCTATTGCTTTCAATTTTTGCGTAATTTCTTCTTCCGACATCAGCATGGTTACTTTGGCTGAAGAAGACGAAACGGGAGCAAATTGCTTTGCTGACTCAACTGTTCCTTTCTGTTCATCTGCTATTTCCGCCTCTTCTTTTTTTGCTTCAACTCCTAACTCCTTCAGATCTTCATCTATTTGAGGCTCTACTTCTGAAGGCTGAACAACTTCAGACACGGGAGAAGCAACCGGTCCTACTTCTTTGTTGACTGATCCAACCGGAACAGCCGGAACAACCGGCGCAGGGGGTTGAACAGGTTGAGCTGCGACAGGAGGCGCATTCTGATTTAAAATTTTATTATCATCATTCATACTTATACCCAAAGGGTATATTTATGATACCACAAAACATTTACTGCGGTTGCTAAAATGGAGTAGCATCAATTGAAGTTAGTTCTCGACAAATCTTTTCTTAAATTTTATCAAATCTTTATACATCACTGCGCCCAATAATTTTCCCTGCGCATCAACAACCGGTATTGCGCGGAAATCATATTTTAGGAAAATATCCGCTGCTTCTTTATAAGTGCTTTTTGCTTTCAGCGCCTCTATGTTTTTGGTCATAATATCTTCAAGTCTGGCTGTTTCTCTCGCCTCAAGAAGCTCCTTAATATCAATTACGCCAAGCAAATGATCTTCTTCGTTAACGATATACAGATACATCGTGATGTCCTTATGCTTTGCAATTTTTGCATAAAGATATTGTGTTTCCCCCACCAAATCATACTTATAGCATTTTATAATTTTTTTCGTGACCAAATTTTCCACATATTGATCTTGTTTTTCAAGCATCGATTGCACTTTCCTTTTGGTGTCATCATCCAAAAGCTGAATTAAAGGACTGGAAATATCCCACGGCAAAGAAGAGAGAACGTCCGCAATTTGTCCGGACGTCATTAAATCAAAAAGCTCCAGGGTTTTTTCCTTGGTTAAAGACTCAACAATGCTGCGCTGCAAGCTTGGATCAATGGCCTCCAAAGTTTGGGATGCTTGGGATAAGGTGAGCTGTTTAAAAATTGTTGACCGTTGATAATGAGTCATCTCTTCGAGGATGTGCGCTAAATCAATCGGGTGAATAGTCGATAGGTTTTCTTTCAGGATATTAAGCTTGATGTCTCCTTTAAAGGGCCCCATTCGGGTCGGAAGGGGTTGAATAAAATTCCAGGAAATAGTTTTCTCCTGCATTTTTCCTGCAAAAAATTGAGCAAAACCTTGCAAGATTTTTCCAAAAGCTCTCAACCCAAGACGCTTAAACATTCTAAATTTGCTTAAGTCAACATCCGTAATAAAAAGCCTGCCCTCTTTAAAAGTAAGTTTAATATCATAAACAACTTCAACTTCGTTCTCTTTAATATCAATAATGCGCTTGTCAACAACTTGATCCTTTAAAAGAATATCGTGATCTGTTGGTTCTATTTCATAATCTTTTATATCGCTAACGTCAATTTTTATATCTACATGCTCAAATGAAGAAACAAACTTCCAAGGAATGAATAATGATGGGTCGCCAAATCTTCTTGAAACACAAATATGCTCTATCTCACCGGTTTTTTCTTCAGCATGAATAGCCAAATCGGAAAGTGTACCGATTCTTTTACCGTTAAAAGTAACTTTTGTGCCGATAATGTCTGTTAAATAATAATGTTCCTGTATTCTGCTCATAATTAATGTCCCTGATAAATAAGCGTAAAAAGTTTAAAAAACGAAAGAGAGATAAGAATTACCAAATAAACCCTCAGACTAATCAAAGCTATCCTTACCCCTAAAGTCATTTTAATTCTCGGCTTTTTATACTTTGCATCTGTATCGCGAATTGCTTGAATCCAAACTCTGAATATATTTTTGAATTGTTCGCTTAGCTTGTTTACTCTAATAGACATAACTTTACTTTATCCAATTATATATATTCGGAAACAATGTTCCAAGTCCATACGCTGTTGATATTACAATAAGAGCCACAACAATTCCAATATTAAGAATGTTTTCAAGCAGTGTATTTTTGTATTTGCCCATTGTCTCTTCGTCATTTAATAAAAGAATTAAGAAAACAAGTGCTGCCGGTAAAAGCGTGACTGCGATAACCTGAACGAAAAGAGTAATCAAAACCAATGGGGCTCTGGGAATTAAGACGACCGTTCCGGCTAACATCAAATCAAAAAAATAATAGGCATAAAACCATGGTGCCTCCCTAACTTTATGATTTAGAGAATGTGCCCAACCGAAAACCTCTCCCCATGCCCACGATGAAGCCAGA
>Ga0182027_10004781_pt1 | contig 20814 bp, 20 predicted proteins | sample 712E1DmetaG_FD_121300 | JGI IMG/M metagenome (GOLD analysis project Ga0182027, IMG submission 121300) | Permafrost microbial communities from Stordalen Mire, Sweden - 712E1D metaG (Illumina Assembly) | ecosystem: Environmental > Terrestrial > Soil > Wetlands > Permafrost | place: Sweden...
GTTCGCCAGAAGATCGATCGTTTTCGCGGGGGGGTCCAATGCTGGCTCGTCCTCGAAAAGAACCGAAATCAGCACCAGAACCCCAAAGATTCCGAGCAATATCAACAACGCGATGAAGATGATTTGAATGCCATGTATCATCGTGATTCCTCGATTCCGTCTAGGCCGTTCAGGACGCTTTTACCGGAACTGCCGACGCCTGGCCCGCGCCGTTCCCGGACGGTTTGCCGGCCCATTCCATGACCGAGGGCACGGTGTTACGCCGCCACCACTCCACTTCCCTAACGATCTCGTTCTTGAGGTCGTCCGTCATGAGCTCCGCGAGCCGCATTTCGGTCACGTCGGTTGCTGGCGTTTGGCCGTCGCGAATACCGACGAGCTTCCAGAGCGCGTCTAGCAGGGGCTCCGGGCCTCGTGCGAAATACTCGCAAGCGTAGTGGCTGGCGATGTCCACGGCGTACTTGTATCCATCGCCCGCGAGAAACAATCCAAATTCACCCCCCAGATTCACCTCGGGTTGGGCCGAATCGGGAGGATCAAGGCGCCAGACTTGAACGCGGTCGTCATAGTGCAGCCGCCCGATGAGCCATGCTTTCAGGGCCATCAGATGAGCCCGCCGCATGGAAATCGGCTCGCCGGGCACGGGCAGGCTCCGTTCGCCGGGATGGATGTGGAATTTCTCAAAAGCAAGCGAGTCTGAGAGCCCGTCATAAGACTTTTTTGCGCCGGGGAAATGCGCCCATCCACTCACCGGAAAGACTGCGCGGAATTGGATGAAGGCAATTTGATCCCGATCCTGAGTATCGATCAGACTATAAGGTACGGTGCGGTGATAGCCAAACTCACCAAGCAGGCCGAGAAGGTTTTGAGCCAGGGCGGCGTCAGCGGCGAGAAGGCGCACGACATGAGCACCGTTTTCCGAATCGACGTTGTCCTTGAGCTGGATGAATTCAAAAGACTCTCTATCACGTTCCCGAAGAACAGCGGCCAGGGCGTCAGGCGTCGAAAAAAGCCTGTGGAGTTCGGTAACGACATGGAGAGCCTCGACAGGCTCCTCGAAGGTCGCCGCGGCCGCTTGATGAAGCTCCCCATCCAGCCGCTCCGGATCGCCGGCAACAAGCAACGGATCCTCCACGCCAACCAATCGCGTATAGACGTCGTTGATGGCGTGCTCCTCCCCCGCGGCGGGAAGGAGCCTTTCGTAGTATTCGTCAAGCCGTCCCGTTGCCAAGGCCAGCCCGACGGGACAGCGGAAATCGGCAGGGTGCGTCAGGAGGCGCTTCAATTCGGCATCGGACCGAGTGAAAAGATCGGTGAAAGCATCGACGGCCATCTGTACGCGCTTCAGAGTTTCTTCAACGGCCGGCTCCAGATCCTTCAGTGTCTCGATTCCCGCGTTGTGCCCTTTCAGGCGCATTTGATCGAGCGTCATCTGTTCGAGCGCAATCCGATACTGCTCGCCGGCGGCTTCGATGGCCCGCCGATTCCAGCGGCGATAAATGAAACTCCTGCGCCGAATCTGGGGAATGTAATTGTTCTCGATATGTTGGACCCGTTCCTGGTGGCGCTGAAGGGCCGTCTCGTGCTGGGCCGTGTCTTTGGCCGCCATTTCAATCATCTGCCTCAGAAAGAGGAGGATCGTGTTAAGCCACTGCTTGGCCGCCACCGGCCCTTTCTGCCGATCACGCACGAATCGGCCTACTTCCTCATTCAGATCGTCGATAAAGGCTCGCACAAGCATCGTCCGGCGCGCGGTCAACGCGGCATCCAGGTTGCCGGCTTGCTGCATCGAAAGATGCAGGCGCTGGCCAGCGGCGGACAATAGGTCCATGCCCTTGAGCGCCGAGGTGTTGTTCCGGTAAATCTGCCGGACACGTTCGCAATCAACCAGGTGGACGTCGCCATCGGTGCGATTGAGAAGCCGATCGGCCAGCGTCGTCACGCCGGCCCCGAGGACGATATGCCGCGCCTCGAAGAAACCTCGCGCGCTCAGGCGAATGAATTCTTCCTCGACGGGCCGGAGCGAAAGCTCAAGCACACGCGAGGCGAGTTTCATGGAGACGTAGGTCTTAATGCGTTCACGATCAAGTTCAATGTACGAGATTCCCGCGCTCCTTCCAAAGCGGGGCTCACCCGAGGAGGTTGGAGTCAGCGAAGGAGCCTGAAAGTCGCCCGCGACGGCGTCGAGGCGCTCACCGACGTCAGTAAAGATCCAGTTCCAAATCACGGCGGAGGCCATGCCGAGGAAGTTCTCCATCTTGAGCGCGACGGCCTTCCGTGGCGCATGGTTCGCGTCGGAGAGCAGAATCGTCGGCACATGCACCGACCGAACCATTTCAATCTTCAGGCCGCCGCCGCTCTGTTCGCGGTGCCAATGATGTCCGCTGGAGGCCGCGACCAGCTCCGACAGGACGCCAAAAGTTACCGCCGCGGTGTTTGCCGGGTCCTTGCTCGGATTCGTGCCGGGCAACAGCAAAAACGAGGTGATGCTGAGTACGACTTGCATATCCCTGGCGATGCGGCGAACAAGGCGGAGAACGGCATCCCGGCTGCCGCTCCCGAAGCCGCCAAAGGTTCCCGATACGAGGATGAAACGGATCGTCTCGGTTTGAGGCCGCGCCATGGCGCGCCGGCGCTGGAGAATTCGCGTGATACGATCGCGAATTTCCTGCTCCAGAGTGGCGGCATTGTGTTCGACGGCAAGCCAACCATTCGCGCGAGTTCCGCCGGAAGCATGCTCGCTCGTCTGAATGGACTGGAATGCCGCAGGGTTGAGCGCCTCGAACCGGCCGCGCGCGAAGCCCTGGGCAATGCGATCGACCATGTCGGGTCCCGGCAGTACGCAATGGTGGAATTCGCCGATCGGCCAGTTGAGCGGCTCACAGATCAACGGTTGATGAATCTGATAAGAATTCGTGCCGTCAACATCCGCGGCCAGCACAAAGACTTCGCCGATGTCTTCGATTTCGGCCTTGATTTTGGCGTCATCCGGCGGATTGGCCTTGGCAAGCCGCCGCGCCAATCGGCGCACAAGCTCCTGCTTGCGCCGCTCAAAATCCAATCCGACGGCGCTGGCAGTGGTTCCCAGCGTTAGTACGATTGTCTCGCGCATAATGATGCTCCTTTTTTCAATTCGGCTTTAGCGGTTCGCTTCGACCTTCTCCATAAGTACGTTCGACTTGAAGGAGGCAAAAAGCTGGTCAAGCTTCTGCTCCGGCCGGTTACCATTCGAGGGTCGGATTTCCCATTCCCGGCGGTCTAACCTAATCCTGAATGGCTCGTTGTTATCAACCATGATGCCGTTGGCCGGAATGGCCTGGTCGTTACATAAGAGCCTGGGGTTGGTGGCATGTACTTCGATCCGGCCTTCCTGGTTGACGGCAATGCTGAAAAGCGGACCTGTCCCAAGTTTTCCGTTCCCGTTGGGGGCGATTACGTAGGTTGATCGGGATGGATCCGACCCAAACGACACGGGCACCCCACATGTGATCGGCATTTCCTCGGCCGGACGCGTAACGGCGGTTTGCACGTTGCCGTTGCCCGGTTCCTCCAAGTGCTCATGCTCAATGACGATCAACATCGTCGGAATCTCGGCCCCCAATATCGACTCCATTTTGGCAGGCCCCGTATTGCCACCAACCATTGAGGGTGGCCGCCGACCGCGCCAGACGATGCCCGCCAACACCAGGCAACCCACGATTAGCGCAAGCACGGCACCGACGATCCATCCGAGCCACCGCGGTGAAGCCTGGTGGCCCTTTTTGACCGGGGATACCCGGACTTGGTTGACCTGGCTCGCATTTTTGGCTACGGGTGAGCTCACGAGGCTCCCCCGTGCCAGCGTCGCCGTCGTGCTGGCCACCTTTCCCCCCTTGTTGGGCAACATCCCGACGACCAACGGCGCGGCCTGGCCGCCTTTTGCCTCTGCCGACGGATGAACATCAACAACGACGGAGAGCGGCGGGAGCGATGACGACTGGGCCGATGCTTCCTTCTTTTCCGTGGCCGGCGCGACCGGCACGACCTGTGCATCACGCATGGCGTGGATGCTTCCTGGATATTCAAAGGTCACATCGAAGGTATAAAGCCCGCCACCGAGCGACGATTTCGACGTTTTCTGCCCGAGGATCTCATCAAAATTTCGTGTATCCGCCGGATCAAAGTTATCGGGAATTCCGTCACTGAAGATTGATAAATGCAAAATATAGCCTTTATCCCCGAAAGTCGTGCGCAATCCTAGCTGGATCTCGCCCACCAGCCGATCGATCTCGCCGACATCGGTCTTCTTCGCCCGGGTCTTAATCCCTTCAACGACTTGCCGCAACAGGCGGCGATCATAATCGTGCAGGAGCCACCGATCGGCGACGATCGACGCCTGGTCTCCGAACGTCCCGACGATGGCGTAAGTGCCAATGGGCAACTGGGAAACACGTAATAACGCGGCGCTCTGCGCACGCATTGCCACTGAGCCAGCCATCGACATCGATCCAGACCCGTCGATCATCAGTAGATTGACTTGGACGGGATTGTTTATTCCGGGCGGCGCCGGCGCCGGCATCCACCCCGCCACCTCAGTCCGCGGCGGTGATCCCGCGGACGCCGCCGCCGCATGGCATATGCCCGCATTGGCGACCAACACCATCATCACGACAATCATGAAAGCCCATTTTTTCATGGCTTTTCCCTCCCTTTTTAATCTTCGCGGCACCCACGCGGGCGCCGTTCCAAAAGAATTCTAGAAAACAAAATCGATCCAGCTACGCCGGCCACCACCCCGATCGCGAATTTTTGATGCAATTCAATCATCGCCAAAACGTTACGAACCCAGTCCTCAAGTGCCGAGACGCCGTGATTCGTCATGAAGACGATCAGCACTACGGCCGCGATGGCGAAGACGAAGCCACCGATCAGCCGCGGGCTGAAACAAATTGCCAGACCGGCCGAAATGCCAACCAAGGAGCCGGCGATCATGGATATTGATTCAGAAGTCATGTTCAGTCCCTTTTTTCCCTTCACGATCTTCAATCCCGCTCCCCGCCGCTGTCGTAGATCGTAACGAAACCGAGGCTCGGGCACGATTGGGGCGCAAAATAGATGCTTCGCTTGATTCTTTCGCCAAACGATTTCGCGTTCCCCAATCCACCTTCGACCTCAACGTAGAGTTCGTCAGCAATGTGTGCGGCGCGGATTAGTTCGGAATCAAAGGCGAATTCGGTTAATTGTGTGAGCACTTGATCTTTTTCCTGCTCTGAAACGCTAGGAATGCGATACGTCCCGGTCATGGCCTTCTTCCTCTCAATCAAGCGGCAATTCTCTCGAAGGGGGCGCGCTCCGCCACGTGAACGTGGACGTGGACGTGGGCATGGGCGCTTGCACGCGTCTGGACCATTGATCTGTCTCGGTCGCAGGCTGCCTCAAAGCATTTCCTGCAAAGCGCGAGGTCACGGCGGAATTTCCATCTGCCCCGATAGACGGAAACGGCTCGGTGCTCGTGGCAGGCCACACACAATTTTTTGGCCCATTTGCGGATTAACCTGATGGTGGTGGTCGCTTGCGGCTTCATGTTCTTTTCCTTTCTTCTGGTTCGTCCTTGCCAGGTCCGCCTGGCGTTTATCTTGAGGCGCATCGTAGTCTATGTTTCTAGCGCATGTCAAGAATAATTTCATGTTTCGCAAGAATTATTTTATCTGTAAAAAAGTCTTGATTTTTCAAGGATGCATATCTATATTGAGCTTGTCTTGATTGATGCGGAAACGCGGAGGAAGACAGAAAAAGGGCACCGGCGACTCGACTTATGGCAAAGAAAACATCGAAAACGGGCGAAACAAAGACGAAACTGCTGGCGGCGATGGTTCATCGGCAGCAATCGACTCGTCTCCAAGTCATAGCACGTGATGCAGGTGTGTCCACCAATACGCTAAACCAAATTATCAAAGGAAAGTATGGGCCAGCGGACGAATTGCGGCCGGATGAAACGCCAACGCCAAAAAAACTACAAGGTTGGGCCGAAGTATTAACCCGCCTCTGTCTTTACCTGAAAACTGGTCCTGATGGATCTGTCCTCGATCCAGAAGATGTAATAAACGAATACAAGATACCCTCTAATCCCGTTGTCAAAGAGGCTATCGAGCGCACCAAGCTGCGCTGGTCCGCACCACACAGAGAGTCCGACCCGGCTCTTGATGCAATTGAATCACGCAAGACTGTAGATCAACCAGCAGAGGTTAGAGCAGGAATTCTTCGCTGGGAGCCATTTGTGGCTGCTGGGCAAAAAATCGAGAGTTCTTGGGGTTGGAGGTTTACTCAGCGTCTCATTGCGTGTATAAATCCGGAATGGAAATGCACTCCTGTTGAAATTGACACCATAGATAAGGCTCTTAGCAGTGTATTCGAGCGTTCCCCCGGATGCGAAATCGTCTTCGGAATGTATGACACCCCATATCGCCGGCTTCGAGATCTTAATTTCATCCATCTCCCGGGCCTTGGTGTTCCGCTAGGTGCTTTGCATGATCCCAATATCGGAGTCGCAATAACTTGGAATGATTTATTGATACCTCCTCCTTCATCATTAGATCGTTCGCGGATTGTTGTGCTTGGAGGAGAAGTTGGTCATCTATTCTTCTGGGGGCCATGCCGCTACGAGGCGTCGGACTTCGTAATTGTTGAGTCCGGCGCTGGTGATACACCCGGAATTGCTGCGCAATTTGCATCTGAGATACACAGCAGAAAGGAAGGCAGGAATGTTATTTTCACCGCCGACTGTCTTACCTGCACACGTGTACTTGATGAACTAACTACCAAAAGCAATTGGGTTGCGAGATTACCGCAATCCCTATCAGGTGCAGCCCGCGAAGAACTTGTCAAGAGAATGCGAAGCGTCACCAAGGTGCAGTATGAGCCAGATCTGATCCCCGTATACCGTTTAGGACTTTCTTTTCGGGCTGATGCGCGTCGCTGGGGAGAGTTGCTTTTGATTGCACGTGACGATGAAATGTTCCGCAATGCTGTCGGTATTACGGCAGAGGCATATGCGCAAATTCTTGCCGCAAGCTCTGATATTAAAATCTTACCTCTGCATCCTGATCTTTCTCCTATTTCTGCGCGTAATTTCGCCGAAATGGTTAAAACCAGGCTTGAAGATCGCGACCATGATGCGGTTCATAAGGAGCTTATCATGCAGGAAATTGATAAGTACTGGAAAGAATTGAGCGAGAAAGAATTAAAAGAATCGAAAAAATTGCGCGAGAACGATCGCACCACGAAAAATAAAGGAGAATGATCATGCCCACTACTGAGAAAGGTCGTCTCGGACTCATCGTTTTGTTGGCGCTCGTTATTTCGATCGCCGCGCATTTTCTCTTGCAAAAGGTCGGTCCATCAGCGTCGTCGGCTCATCCAACCGCACCGGCCACGGTATATGATCATGTCATAAAATCGGGCGTCATTCGCACTGGATATGTAATATACCCACCAGGATCCATTAAAGACCCAAACACAGGGAAGTTATCCGGCATCTTCGTGGAAGCCCTTGAACAAGCCGCCTCAAACATGGGCTTGAAAGTCCAATGGGCCGAAGAAGTTGGTTGGGGCTCGATGATCGAAGGGCTTAACACGGGTCGTTACGATCTTGTCGGGACCCAGGTCTGGGCGAATAGCACCCGTGGGAAAACTGCCGATTTTACTGTTCCCCTCTTTTTTAGTGGCATTGGCGTTTACGTTCGGGCCAATGAACATCGGTTTGATGGTGATTTGTCCAAGCTAAACTCGCCCGAAGTTCGTATTGCAACCATCGATGGCGAAATGAGCACAATCATCTCCAAACAGGACTATCCCCGAGCTAAGACCGTTTCGCACCCACAGCTCTCCGACAATTCCCAGATTCTCCTGGATGTCGTAAATGGGAAAGCGGACGTTACTTTTGTCGAACCATACATCGCCTTGCTTTTCCTCAAAAATAACCCCAGCACGGTCCGCAACCTTGCCAGTCAACATCCCATCCGAATCTTCCCGAATTCAATGATGCTCCAGAAAGGCGATGTGCGCCTTAAGACCATGCTCGACACAGCTCTTACTGAACTCCTGAACACAGGGAAGATTGATGAATTAATGCGTAAATACGTCCCGTCTCAGGGTACGTTTTATCCGGTAGCATATCCTTATCGCGTTGAAGCGCCGACCCAAAATCAATGAGTGGCTGGTGAACCGTGGGTACGCTTGACATCATCTTCAAGTATCGCGACGGCCTAATAGCTGGCCTACTGGTGACCCTTCGCCTTTGCTTGCTGATCTGGGCGATCGGAATCGGATTCGGTAGCGTTCTTGGTTTTTACTCTGCCCGTTCTCTGTTTGCGACTCGGATTCTTCGTTTCTGTTCCTTTTTCCTGTCGAGCATTCCCATCCTCGTAGTCTTATTTTGGCTCCACTACCCCGCCCAAGCCCTTCTGGGCATCGTTGTCCAGCCATTCTGGACCGCAGTCGTGGCAATTGGCCTGATTAACATCTTCACGGTCGCGGACATTGTCCGCCCTGTCTTGCAGCAATTTCCAAAGCAATATCTCACTGCGGCCAAAGTTTACGGTATCCCGCCAGGTTCCATTATCAGGCACATCCAATTACCTCTGATTCTACGCCAGATTATTCCTCCGTTACTGATCAGCCAAGTGACCATGTTGCAAGCCACTCTTTTTGCCAGTCTTATCTCTGTTGACGAGATCTTCCGTGTCGCACAACAGATCAACTCAACCGAGTATCGTCCGGTTCAAATTTACACTGCCCTTGCTCTGTTCTTCATTTCCATTTGTCTTCCCCTCAACGGAATCGCCATCTGGCTCCAAAAACGCTTTTCTCACGATCTATCAGAGAGCTGACTAACATCCCCATGCTAATCGTCAAAAACATTTCTAAAATTCTTTCAGGCAAGGAGATTGTCCGGGATGTCTCTTTTGATGTGAATCCGGGCAAAGCACTGGCCATTGTAGGTCCGAATGGCGCCGGCAAGTCAGTTCTAATGCGCGCCGTTTCCCTCACTGATCCACCTACTTCGGGAGAAATTGGAATTGATACTCATTCTTTCGCGTTTCCTGCCTTGAACAACGGAACTTTCACGCCTCCATGGCCCCAGATGACGGTTGTTTTCCAGCAACTTTTTCTGTGGCCGCACATGACCCTGAGAGAGAATGCCCTGCTACCCCTTAAAAGCCCCTCTGCACCCAGGGACGGCGTGGAACGATTGGAATATTTTATCGATTTGTTTAACTTGCGAGACGTTGTCGATCGCCGTCCTAACCGCACATCGCTCGGACAGCGTCAGATGGCGGCTCTCATCAGGGCGCTTGTCCTTAAACCAAAATGGCTTATCCTCGACGAGACCACGTCTGCGCTCGATGTTGAGCAAACCCAGAGAGTCTTGTGCCTGCTAAAAGAGCTAAAACAAGAAGCAGCCACAGGCATCATTTTTATCACCCACCTTCTAGGGTTTGCGGCCGCCTTGGCCGATGAGGTGCTCTTTCTTGATGGTGGCCAGCTTGTAGAGAGAGGCGAGGTCGAAATTCTTACAGATCCCAAAACCGACCGAATGAAGGCTTTTGTGCGCCTCATTGAATCAGTCGAGTCCCCGTCAAAAACCAATTTTCACCTTCTTCGCGCCTCCAAAATTCTCTGAGGTTATTCCATGCCCAACCCCCGTCCCGCCATAGAACGCCGCCGCAAATTTTTCTACGCCGAGACTTTGGCGGGGCTTTATGATCGCACCATAGACCTTGTCGTTCCACAATACAGACTCCTGCATGAGACCATGGTCCATCTCATCCAGAATCACTTCGAGCACCATCCCTCCGCCACGACAGGGCGACGAAAAGTAATCCTCGACATCGGGTCCGGAACGGGCGCGGAAGCGTTGCGGATACTTTCCGAATTTCCAAGTTCGCACATCGTGGCAGTCGATGCCTGTCAACCAATGCACATCGAGCTCCGCAGAAACTTTGCCCTCATGTTTGGGGAAGAAAAAGATTTTGAAGAACATTTTACCACCATCACCGCCGACCTTCTCTCGCCAGAGAGTTCCCCTGAAGCACTTCTATCCGCCCTTCCTGAACACTGCGGACAGAAAGGCTTTCAGGCCGTCATAACAGCATTCACCATTCATCACCTTAGCCATGATGAGAAGAAAGAAGCCTATCGTCGTGCTTATTCCTGTTTAGAACCCGGTGGCCTGTTCATCAACGGCGATCTCTTCAGCTATGTATCCCCGGAGCTGTCGCGTCAGGCTCATGAATACGACATCAAATGGATCGAGACCCAATTTTCACATCCATCCCCTGAGTTCCAAGAGGCGCAATCCCTTATCAAAGAACGCCGCGATGAGATGCGGCGACGGTGGATCGAACATTATCTTACGAACAATATTCTCGAACCCCTTGAGTCATCCGAAGCAAATGAAGGGCAGATAGATATGCTCCGCTCCATAGGCTTCACGGATGTCGCCTGTCCACTCCGATTTTGGCAAGGGGGCATACTTTGGGCTCGTAAATAAGCTCTGCATAACCCATTCTGCCAGCCTCACCCTCCAAATGTCAGAGCTCTGACATCTTCCTTCCGGTGCTAAGCACCAGATCTTGTTATCCACAGTCACAGGCATTCTACATCTTGACTTTGCTGTCGGTCCTTGTTAGGTTATGCTTAATGGAAAGGAATTTAAGGCTCATGATTCAATCACGCAAAAAAACCACCGGGGTGACGCTCGACCCAGATGTGATTGCTTACCTCGCTGAGCTGGCGCAACAAACCGACCGCAGCCGCAGTTGGCTAATCAACAGCATCATCCGAGAACATGCCCGTCAAATGAGAGAAAAACAAGGAGTTTCGCCGGTCGAGTTCAGGCCAACCGTTCCAACAATCCAGTTATAGCTGAAATTTGCTCATGCTCTATGGCTTACGAACCTGAAAAATTAACACCCACACGTCCGGAATGGCTCCCGCAAGGATTCGGCCTGGCTGAGCCTTTCTTGGGCTTTTCCCCGCCCACCAGCAATACCACCTACACCCCCAATCAGTTCTTTGATACCGTGCTCCCCTACTCTTCGCGTGGCGTGGTTCGCCTGGTCGCTTACATGATCCGCAAGACCCTGGGTTGGTGTGACCGGGACGGTAACCCGCAAGAAGAACTGATTCTTGTTTCCTACCAGGACTTAATCACCCATGCCGGCATCAGTCGAGAGATGATCCGCCAAGCCGTGGATGAAGCCATCGCAGCGAATTTCATCCGCTGTGTTCGTCCCGGACGGGCCAGCGGGGCCAATCTTTCGGCGGTCAAAGCCCTCTATGAACTTCGCTGGGATGATCGCGGCGAATATATCAAAGATCCCAAAAAATTTAAGGGGTTCTTTGAAGGCGACGGTCACCGGACTGACATCCCCAACCAGTTCTTTGACGATCTTATTCCTAAAGAAACTTTGGCGGTTATTAAGGTTGTTGGCTCCATCATCCGTTTCTCGATAGGGTTTCAAGCCCGCCACGGACGGCGCCGGCAACAGGCCCAGCTCTCCTACAATCACATCCAGAACTACACTAAAGTTAAGAACCGGACGACCCTGAGCCAAGCCATCCAACAAGCTATCGACCGCAATTATATCATTCGTCTTCATCAAGGTTTCTTCACTTCCGATAAGACTGATCAAGTCACCACAATCTACACCCTAAGATGGGTAGATTCAGATATTTATAATCTGACCAGTCAGAAAAACGTACCAGAGAGCATCGCGACTGACCAGTCAGAAAAACGTACCAGAAAAACGCGCCAAAACCAGTCAGAAAAACGTACCAGAACCAGTCAGAAAAACGTACCAGTATTAAAATAAAACAATTAAATAACACTTCTGAAATAAAACAACAACAGGCTGTTGTTGCTGCCATTCAGCCAATTTATAAAAAGCTTTTACAGTTCGGATTCGACTCGAAGAACGCTTCAAGCCTCGCAGAAAATTATCCGACTGAGCGCATTGAAAGCCAACTTAACTGGTTAGAGAAAAGAAATCCGAGGCAAAACCCACAGGGCATGCTCCGAAAGGCTATCGAGGAAAATTGGCCTGAGCCGGTCACCGAAAATGTCAGAGCTCTGACATTGGCCAACGGCCTAGGTGCTCGGTTCGCCGCTTATTTTTACGCGGGCTATGCAAGCAGCAAACATGAACCCACGGCTGAACCTTCAGCCAATGACGCCCAAACCGCCGAACGGTATGTCAGGCGGCTCCTGGAAGTCTGGCCCGACGAAACCCAGGTTAAGACGTGGGGGCGACAATTTGGGGAATTCGTTCGGGAAAGGCAGCGGGGCAACGAAAAGGTCATTAATTCCCTTGTCTTTTCGCTTCGGAGCTTTGGCGATGAATTTTACAGCCAGCACCAGGCGAGGAGAGCAAGAGCCTTAACCGAACGGCAGCATGAGGCCGAAGAAGCCCATTCGGCACGTTTTGAGTTGGCTTGGTTCAAATATCTTCGCGCTCAAGAAGTACAGTTCAAAAAGACTCGGCCAGCCGATTACGCGAATTTTAAGGCCGACCGCCAAAAGCGGCAAAAGGCTCTGGCCACCAATCGTTGGGAGCTCGCCCGCAAGGAGCGGCTGGCTGCCTTCGACACCGAGCAGAAAAGACTCGAAGATTTTCAGGCGTTCTTTGCCGACGATGTGCTTGATTTTTGGGACTGGGACGAGCAACGTAATCCCCAGCGTTTTATCAAGGAAGCCGTCACCCTATGACCACCATCGCGATCATCAACCAAAAGGGAGGCACGGGCAAAACCACAACAGCGGTCAATCTGGGGGCCGGACTGGCCCACAAGGGCTACCGGACGCTTCTCGTCGATCTGGACCCCCAGGCCCACGCCACCTATGGGCTAGGAATTGATCTGGATGAACTCAACGGAGAAACCCCGACGATAGCCAACGTGCTGTCGGAAGATCGGGGGCGAATCGCAGACATTTTGCTCGACACGCGCGAGCCGAACCTGAAACTTGCGCCATCGGATATCCATCTGGCTCGGGCCGCTGCTTTGCTTCACACCCGAAATTTTCGGGAACACATGCTGGAGCGCGCCTTGGCTTCGGTGAAGCATGAATTTGCCTACACCATCATTGACTGCCAGCCGAGCCTTGACGTGCTCTCGATTAACGCCTTGGTTGCAGCGGACAAACTTATAATTCCCACTGAACTGGCCGGACACGCTTTGCGCGGCCTGGCCGATTTGTTGACCACCATCACTTCAATCAAGAATGAGACCCCGGGTTTCGACTACCGTGTTTTATTAACCAAGGTCTCTGGCCAGGCTGTGAACCGGCAGCAAAAAGCCGGGAAGGTGCTCGATTCGATCCAAGATCGCATCCTGCAAACCCAGATTCGCCGCGTGGAAGCGATAGAACGCAGCCAACTGGAGCCGGAAGAAGATGAGGACGCCGAACTGACACCGGTGATCATGCAAAAGACTTGGAACAAGGGAGCACGGGATTACCGTAAACTCGTCAAGGAAATCATCGAACTATGGCCAGCTTAAAAGACAAACTCAATCGCGCCGCCCGTGGTGAAACAACATTGGGCTTTGACCCACTTGCCAATGATCAAGCCAGGCTCGTCACTATCCGACTCGAAGATATTGAACCGGACCCCGAACAGCCGCGGAAAGACCCCGGTGATTTAGAAGGCTTGGCGGCCTCGATCAAACAACATGGGATCATGCAACCCATGATCGTCTCACCCGTGGATGATCACCGGTATCGGATCATCGCCGGCGAGCGGCGCTACAGCGCTGCCCGATTGGCCGGGCTTCGTACGGTTCCGGTTTTGGTGCGCACAGTTCAAGACCATAACCGGCTCCAATTGCAATTGGTGGAAAATCTCCACCGTAAAGATCTCGATCCGTTTGAGGAAGCTGATGGCTATCAGCGTTTGACCCAGGATTTCAATCTGACCCATGAGAACATGGCGGAGCAAATCGGGAAGTCCCGCACCCATATTACCCAAACGCTCTCCCTCAGCCGCATCCCGGCCGAAGTGCGCGTGCTTTGTCAGAGCTCTGACATTAAGCTCTCCCGCGACACGCTCTACCTGATCGCCAAGCAGGACGACCAGGCGCGGATGCTGGACATGCTCCAGGCCGTCCGGGACGGACTGCCCCACGAAGCCCGGCGGGAGCGCGCACGCAAAGGTGAGCCGCGGACTGACTCCTCGGCGCCCGCCAAGAAGCCCAAGCAAGTCTACAGCACCAGCCAAGATGCCACGGTCATCATCCAAAGCCTGACGGACACCTTGACGGTTGAACAAAGCATCGCAGCCTTACGGGAAGCCTTGGCCAAGGCGCTTGATGACCAAGGTCGAGAACCGGGCTGAACAGACGCCGGCTCTGATCCACTTTTCTTAAACCAGTTGCCCGAAAACTGGTCGGGCATACGCCCGCTCTACATACACCCCTGCAAATATCATTTGTAGGGGTGTAGCCGTTCTCCCTAATGGATCAAGCCCTTATCAGGACTTGGCTGAACTAATTCCCCCCCATGTCGGGCGTAGCGCCCGACTCCACTCATTTTCCTACGGCTATCGGATTCGGCTGCTTAACGTTACCACTACAGCCTCATCAAAATGAGCGGAGTCGGCCGCTACGCGCCGGTTTCTAACGAAACCTGCCGACATGGGGGGGAACTAATGGCCACTGGCAAAGCCAGTGAACGACTGGTTTTATAAAGAACTGGCGCCGCAGGAAAATGAGGACGGTCTCTCGCGATAGCGAGCGCCAAAAATCTTGGCGCTAGAAGGCGCAGAATTGCCCCAGGAATGACTTTTCATTCCCCAGCGAAGGTTCTTGCCATTCTGCTCTGGGGGCGGCGCAACTGGCGCCTTTTTAGACCGCATTGTATACTGAAACTGTCTGACTTTTCTTTGAAGCTGATCGTCGGGCATCCAAGCCAGCCCCTATTACCTTACCGGCTCGCTCATCCAACGTATGCCGGTAATCAGACTTGCCGGGTTAAATAGGCACATTGACCCGCCGCAGTCTCGCAAGATCTACAACATTGTCCTATTGGTTTTAGGTCTTGCGATGGAGTAGAGGCTGGCTTGGATTCAGCCCGAACATGGAGGAAGACATCGTCTACATCGGAAAAAAATACGCTTGGGGGGGCGAGCAGCCCTTCGGCCTTAATTGTGCGGATCGCCGGCATCACGCCTACATCATCGGCAAAACGGGTTCAGGAAAGACAACCTTGCTGCGGAACCTCATCGTGCAAGACATCGAGGCCGGCCGGGGGGTTGGGGTGATTGATCCGCATGGGGACTTGGCCGAGGAACTGCTGGATTGCATCCCTCCATGGCGCACCGACGACGTGGTCTATTTTAATCCCGCCGACCTGGAGTATCCGATCGGGTTCAATGTTCTCGAAGGGGTGCCCCCCGACCGCCGCCACCTGGTCGCCTCCGGGGTCGTCAGCGCCTTTAAGCACATTTGGGCGGACTCCTGGGGTCCGCGGCTCGAATATATTTTTTATAACGCGCTGGCGGCCCTCTTGGACGCCGGAGACAGCACCTTGCTGGGGGTTGTAAGGCTTTTGGCCGATGAAGGCTACCGGGCGCGGGTCGTCCGGCGCATCACCGATCCGCTGGTCCGGGCCTTCTGGCTTGACGAGTTTGAGCAGTATGACGAACGGTTCCGACGGGAGGCCATCGCGCCGATTCAAAACAAGGTGGGCCAGTTCCTCGCCAACGCCCCACTGCGCAACATGCTGGGCCAGGTGAGGAGCGCCATCGACTTGCGCTTCATGATGGATCGCCAGCGCATCTTCATCGCCAATCTCTCCAAAGGGCGGCTCGGGGAAGATAAGTCAAACCTTTTGGGCGCGCTGTTGGTGGCCGGCTTTCAACTGGCGGCAATGGGGCGCGCCGACGTGCCGGAGGAGGAACGGGCAGACTTCTTTTTATTCATCGACGAGTTCCAAAATTTCTCGACCAGTTCTTTTGCCTCCATCTTGGCCGAAGCGCGAAAGTATCGGCTCAACCTGACTTTGAGCCATCAATACCTTAAACAATTGCGAGACGAGGTGAAAGAAGCCGTTCTGGGCAATGTCGGGACGATGGTCGCTTTTTGCGTGGGGCACGGCGATGCGGCCGTATTGGAGCAGGAGTTTGGCCAGACTTACGCCGCGCATCATTTCAGCGACCTACGCCGACGAGAGGTTTGTGTCAGGCTTCTGGTCGATGGCGAGACCAGGGAGCCGTTCACGGGCAAGACGTTCCCTCCGCTCAGCCAGCCATACGGCCGCCGGGCCAACATCATCCGCCGCTCACGTGAGAAATATGGGACGCGCCGGCAGGTTATTGAGGACAAAGTCAGGCGTTGGATGGGCGACCGTGCTTAAATGGACGTCCTGGCGCCATTGGGAGGCCGGACTGGATGGATTTCTCATCCAAAGCCTAGAATGCCCCGCAGCGGTCAAATTTGAGCTTCTGGCGGGCCGTCTACCAACCCGACCGGTTCCGTCTCCCCATCCCGGCCGGGGCAAAGCCAAATTCGCTCTAAAATCGCCTCGGGCGTGATCTGGACGAATGGGGCAAATAATATCATTTGCCGCAACCCCAGTTCGGCCGCCGCCGCGCGAGCGTTGTGCATTCGCGCTGACGCGGTCCAGGTGGTCAGCACCCGGAATCCGCGAAAATCCTCCCCGTAACGCCGAAATCCGCCATGTTGGCGGTAGCTGGCGTAGGCCACAAACTTGTCCGCGAACGCTTTGGAATTGCCCCCGCGGATGGCTTCGGTTTGCCAATCCACCTCCAGGAAAAACAAGGCCCGCTTGCCGGCCCGGCTCAAAATGAAGACCGCGTCGGGGCGGAAGCGGATGCGCCGCGAGACATCAGACAGATCCGGAGTTTCGTCAGCGATAGCCGAGGAGAAACGCGGGGTCTCCTCCCGGCTCTGCCATTCCGGCCAAAACTGAAATACTTCCAACTTCCGCTCTTGGCACGCCAGGTCCAGGGCCAGCCAGAACTGGATGATGCCCAGAAGATGGTCCATGCCGGCCGGCGTCCGATCCTTGGGCCGCGGATAGGCCACGTGTTCCTGCCCCAAGCGCGCCGCCGCTTCAACAGCACCGGCGGCGCTCAGGTAATAAATGAATTCATTGGAACCATGACCCGGGACGGCCAGGCGGCGGAAGCGATGCACCAGGCCGTGATCGGCCAACACCGCCAGGCGCCGATTAGCCACCCGCCGCGAAGGATAGAGGAGGCGCTCAATCTGCAAGGTGCTTAAATAGCGGTATTGGGCCAGCGCGAGCAAGACATCCACATCCCGCGTTTGCGGACTGCCTTGGCCGCGGCTATCTTCGCTCGCCTTGATTCCTTTCATAACTTATCCCAACTCTCATCGATCCGGATTGCTCCACGTCCCTCCCCCTCCGCCAGCGCGCGCTGATACCCCGGCAGGAAGGGAGGATCATAGTTAATTTCGCTTCGGCGGGTGCCGTAGCGCCGCCGCGAGAGTTCCCGAATTTGTTCCGCACAAGAATGCTCCGGTGCCGGCGGGGCCTCGCGGATCACAGTGAAAATGTGTTCATCGCTTTTGACCCAAGCGTGGAACCTGGGCTGGCTCCCCAGCTCCTCGCGGGAGACCCCACCAAAACTGACGGCAAAGAGTTGAGCATCCCCCGGCCCCACCTGAAAAATCACGCTGACCCCGCAATCGCCCAGGATAGCCTTGACCAATTCACCCGCTTGGCCGACGTATTGCTGCACCAAACACAGGTTCATCCGATACTTGCCGCCACGCGTCAGCAGCTCCTTAAACGGATCACAGAGGTAGTTTTGAAATTCGTCGGCATAGAGGTAATGGTCCACCCGTTCACTCTCGGAGCGGGACATGCCGGCAATCTGGATCTCGCCCATCAACATCTGGCCCAGCAAACACCCCACAGCCTGCCCCACCACCTTGAAATTAAGATTGACCAAGAGAATCTTGCGCTCGCGCAGGATCGCCGGCACATCGATCAGGTTCCGCCGCTGACAAGTCACCGCCTTTAGGTCCTCATCATCGACGATATCCTTGAACCGGCCGCCCAAAGCCACGATCGAGCTTGAGTACTGACTTTCTTGCTCAGGGAATTCATGGAGCCAGAAGCGGCGCGTGTCCGGGTTTTTCACCAAAGCCAAAACCCCCTGGCGGAAGGTCGCATCGGTAAGCAGGGGCCAAAGATCCTTCAGACTGCTTTCCTTCACTTCCAATAGAACATCCAGACCCGCGCTGAGGATCATCCGCATTCGTGGGCCTAATGTTTCACCCAAAGACCGCTCAAAAATTTCCAGGAAATCCCTCCGCCGGCGAGTCGGCGAGCGGAGGTCGCCACCATGCAAGGCGTTAAAAGCCACGGCATACTCCGGGTCTCCCACATCAAACAGCACCACATCGTCAACCCGCGCCGCCGGCACGTGCGCGAGCGCGCCGTCGATCAAGTCGCCTTCGGGATCAAAGACGCTCAGGCCCTCGCCGGCCGCCATGTCTTGAACGATCATGTTGAGAATCATCGAACTTTTACCAATCCGCGTCTTGCCGATCACGTAAATATGGCGATTGCGCTTGCCCCACGGCAGCATGACCGGCCGCGAGCGGCCATGATGGTCATTTATCCCGATACGCACACCGTCAGAGGACAGTTCCGCCGGCACTGGCCGGGTGCGGCGTGCCCGGGCGATGGGATAAGCAGCATCCTCCAGCACCCGCCGCGGGGGGAAAGGCAATAGCTCCCCCGTCTCGGCCGCTGTCAGCACCATCCCCGATGAAAACGTGACGCGGTTTTTGAGCATATGGAGTTGGTCTTCCCAGGCCACTCCGGCCGCCTCATAGTCCGCGGCGCCGAGGAACCGGAAACCCTGGTTATCGAACTCCCGATGAAAGCCCTTGAGACAGCCATCCAAACCCTGCAAGAGGCGTTGTTCGGCATCCTGGTAGCCAAAGGCGCTGGTCCGCAGACAAACCGCAAAGAGCTTGCCGGCGGGTTTTGCTCGCAACCCTTGCTTGAAGGCTGCCAGATCTTCCTCTACAAGCTCAGGGTGCAGTCTGAGTTCAACCTTATGCCAAGTCGCCGACAGGTGTTCGCGACATACCACCGTTCCAAGATAATTGCGGACTCGCACCAGCCAGCGTTCGCGGGCCGGGATCAGAAGGAGTTGCCACATGGCCAAGCACCCTTCATCCAAGGCGACCCGGGCCAGAACCTCGTGCAAACTCGTGACGCCGGCGCTGAGGAGCGGCAGAAAAAAGGGTGCCCACAGGCAGTAGTCGCGGAAGGCAAAAGCCGGCCGCTGGCGGGTATGGCGCAGCGGTTCCAAGAAACTGTAGAACGGCTCCGCTTTGGGCCGAATCGGCTCCACCGCCAATCCTGGATATTCTGCCCGCAGCCAATCCGTCAACGACGCGCTCTGATCCTGTTGACAGACGACCTGATGCACGATTCCCTGCGGCGTGCCTATGGCTTCAAAACTGACGGGGTGGCGGATAGCCAGGCTTCCCAGAAGCCGCCCGGCCGCCCGTGGGTCGCCAGTGTCAGACGGGAAACCCAGCCGCAAGATGGCGATCTGCCGGGGAGGCCGCTCATACTTTTCCGGTTTCGACCAACTGCTGACTTCAGGGTAGACGGGATAAGGAAAGAGCTGGTCACCGCAGCCGTCTTGCCGTATGTCGATGTCCAGATCCATCACACACCCTCAGTCCTTTGGGCCGAAATCGTCAAAGTGGCGGCGGGGCGGCGGAGAGTCCATCGTCTGCTGGCGTCGGTGATACTCTTGTTCCTTCTCTTTTACCTCCAGCTCGCGCAAGCGCTTTTTAGTCTTGATCTCGTCGATTTCGTCCTGCCGCTTCAGATCCGTAAGCACGAATTCCTCGGGTAGCGTGTCCCCTTCGTGCATCTTCCGTTTAAGATCCAGCTCGGCGCTCTTGAGCTCCGTGTACGCCTTGGTTGTTTTGGTCGCTTGTTTAACGTTTCCCTCAATGAAATGCAGCTTTATTTGGTTTTTTTTCTCATCGATGATCGTCTGCCCCAACGATTTTCCTGCTTGGCCCCGCACCGCCAGCGCCGTGATCACCTCCGGGTTGACCGTTGGGGGGATTATCTCCGTCTCGCCCTGAACTGGCGTCGGCCCGATTCCGTCCTTTTTAGTCTCCATGTTTGTCTCCATCCGAATTTTCTTTGCCAGTATGAGCCCGGCAGCGCAACCGATTAGTGCCATACAGCCGAACAGCCAACGCAAAATAATCATAGGTCCACCCCTGTGACCAGAAATCCGCAGTCGGAGCGACGAAGCCGGCCAGCATAAAGCTCCGCTCCGAAAGTGGAACATTCAATCTCCAGCACCAGACCATACTCATGACCCGACCGGAGCCCGTGCCCGACCCTATACCAGCCATTGGCATACCCACACCGCTGTAAGTTCCACCAAATCAATAGACCATCATCCCTCATCAACCCTGAGAAATTGATTATATTTAATCATTTCCCCAATCGATAGCACTATGCCGCAAACGACGTATTTTCTCAATACATCTTGCCACCGACAACTCGGATCAGTGTCGTCCGACCGGGACCCTTGACAATATGCTCAAGAAGCAGAAACCCGACTCTGGTCTGTCGTCCAGTCATTCAACGAGGAATGATATCAACCTTGACTGTGACCGGAACCTTCCCCTTCGCTTTGAACCATAAATGACGGACATCTGATGAAAAGGACCAAGGCTGATAGCCCAAAGAAGGCGGCCCATCTTCATAGAGCTTGCCGTGTTCATCTATTTCCCAGA
>Ga0182027_10004782_pt1 | contig 20813 bp, 19 predicted proteins | sample 712E1DmetaG_FD_121300 | JGI IMG/M metagenome (GOLD analysis project Ga0182027, IMG submission 121300) | Permafrost microbial communities from Stordalen Mire, Sweden - 712E1D metaG (Illumina Assembly) | ecosystem: Environmental > Terrestrial > Soil > Wetlands > Permafrost | place: Sweden...
CGGCTGGTCGACCTGCTGCCGGTCACCCGCGCCGCCTGGTATCACCCGGCGATGAGGGGCTCGTGGTCGATCAAGGACGTGCTGCCCACCGTGGCGCCCGAGCTCGACTACGCCGACCTCGGCGAGGTCCACGACGGCACCGCCGCCCAGGCCGCCTTCGCCGAAGCCGTCCACCCCGACACGCCGGCGCAGCGCGCCGACGAGCTCGCTCACGGGCTGCTCGCCTATTGCGCGCAAGACACCCTGGCGCTGGTGCGGCTGCGCCGTTTCCTGAGCGGCGAGTAGACTGAGGGTCGAACCCTGCGGTAGCTTGTGCGTGCAGCCGTCCGTCACCCGCAGCAAGGAGCGTGCATGAAGGTCGCCGCGTTCAACTCGAGCCCGCGCCGGGACGGCAACACCGCCATCCTGCTGCGTCACGTGCTCGCCGAGCTCGAGGCCGAGGGCATCGAGACCGAGCTCGTGCAACTGGCTGGCAAGCGCATCTGCGGCTGCACGGCCTGCCTGAAGTGCGCCGAGACTCTCGACAACCGCTGCCACGGGGTCAAGGACGACGGCGTCAACGAGTGCATCGCGAAGATGCTCGCGGCCGACGGCATCCTGCTCGGCACGCCCGTCTACTTCGGCGACGCCAACGCCACCATGCGCGGCCTGATCGAGCGCGCCGGCTACGCTACCCGCAAGAACGGCAACCCCCTGGCCCGCAAGGTCGGGGCCGCCGTCATCGCCGTGCGCCGCGGCGGCGCCATGCACGCCTTCGACTCGGTCAACCACTTCTTCCAGATCGCCGAGATGGTGGTCGTCGGTTCGACCTACTGGAACTTCGGCATCGGCGCCGAGATCGGAGCCGTCGAAAGCGACCCCGAGGGCCTGCGCACCATGCGCGACCTCGGCCGCAACATGGCCTGGGTTCTCGGCAAGCTCAACGCGTGATGAGCACCCGGGGGCGGGCCGGAGGCCGCGTGATCCTCTCGGACTGCCGTCTCATCGACGGCGCCGGCAACCCGTGGGTGGCGGCCGACGTGCTCATCGAGGGAGACCTCGTGGCGGCGATCGCTGCCGCTGGGACCATGCCACGCCGCGGCCGCCCCGCGCCGGTCGTGGTCGATGCCGGCGGGCGTTACGTGACACCCGGGTTCATCGACCCCCACACGCACTCCGATCTGACCGTGCTCACCACTCCCGGCGCCGAGTCGGCCGTCTACCAGGGGGTCACGACCCACGTGGTGGGCAACTGCGGCATGTCGGCGGCGCCGGTCGACGAGCGCCGCCTGGCCGACTTCGTGACGATGTGGGAGAGCTACTTCGAGGTCCCCGACGTGACCTGGCGCACGTTCGGGGAGTACCTCGACGCCGTCGAGACCGGCGGCTGCGCGATCAACGTCGCCGCCCTGGTGGGTCACGGCGCCCTGCGCATCGCGGCGCTGGGTTTCGACGAGCGTCCGGCCACCGCCCGCGAGCTCGCGGCCATGAAGCGGCTGCTGGCCGCGAGCATGGCCGAGGGCGCGTTCGGCATGTCGTCGGGCCTGGTCTACCCGCCGGGCTGCTACTCATCGACCGAGGAGCTGATCGAGCTCGTGCGGGTCGTCAAGACCTACGACGGCCTGTACACCACGCACGTGCGCGGCGAGCGCGAGACGATCGTCGCGGCGGTCGAAGAGGCGGTGCGCATCGGGCGCGCGTGCGGCGTGCCGGTCGAGGTCTCGCACAACGCGCCCAAGTGGGGCGGGCCGCCGGCCGCTGAGAACCTCGCCGTGATCGAGCAGGCCCGTGCCGAAGGCGACGACGTCACCCTCGACAACGACACCCACACCGAACTGGCGCCGCGCCTGTCGCGGGCGCTGCCGCAGCCGCTCCACAGCCTCTCGGTCGACGCGCTGGTGGCCGTGCTGGCCGACGCGGCGCGTCGGCCCGAGCTGCGCCGCCAGATCGCCGCCGACGACGACAGGCCCGGACCCGGCTACTCTGGCCTCGTCAGACACGGCCGTTTTGACCGCATCGTCATTCTGCACGCGGCCGACCGGTCGCTGCTCGGCGCCACGGTCGCCGACATCGCCGCCCAGCGTGGCCGCGAGCCGCTCGACACGTATCTCGACCTCATCGTCGAGGAGCGCGACGGCATCGTCGCGATCTTCGACTACATCGACGAAGCCGAGCTGCAGGCGGTGCTGCGCCACCCGCTCTGCATGATCTCGTCGGACGGCCTGGTGCAGCCGTTGCCGCGGCCCGGCGACGACGCCTCGTACTGGCCCTGCAGCTTCGGCGAGTACACGGGGCTCCTGGAACGCTTCGTGCGCGACCGGCCGGTCCTGCGACTCGAAGAGGCGGTGCGCAAGATGACCTCGCTGCCGGCCCAGCGCTTCGGCTTGTGGGACAGGGGCGTGCTGCGCCCGGGCGCCCGGGCCGACGTCGTGGTCTTCGACCTCGAGCAGGTCCGCGACCGGGCGACCAACCCCTGGCCGCACTCGTACCCGTTCGAGAACATCCCGCCGCGCTACGCCGAGGGCATCGACTACGTGTTCGTCAACGGCGAGGCCGTGGTGTGGGAGGGTGTCCACACCGGTGTGAGGAGCGGCAGGGTGCTGCGCGGCCCGGGCGGGCGGCGGCGTGCCGCCGCCCGCCCGGGCCGCGCCCCCCGACGGTAGCTTCGCCTTACCCGACGAGCGCCTCGGCGGCTTCGCGGAACACCTGGGTGTGACGGTCGACGTCGGCCTCGGTCGTGGCCGGCGCGATGAGCGCCATGTTGTGGAACGGCGTCATCAGGATGCCGCGGTTCAACGCGAACAGGTGCAGGAAGCGATCGAGCTCGGGGTCCTCGGCGGCCGCCGCCTCGGCGCCGTTGCGGGGCGCCACGGGGCACGGCCAGTACTCGGTGCGACACCCCAGCCGGGCGACGATCCAGGGCAGCTCGAGCTCGTCGATCGTGGCCTGCACGCCGGCGGCGAAGCGCTCGGCGAGGGTCACGGTGCGCACGAAGGCGCCCTCGTTCAGCACGTGGTCGAGGGTCGCTCTCATGGCGGCAAGCTGCAGGGCGCTGCCGGCCAGCGTGCCGCCGATGCCGCCGACGTCGGCGCTGTGGTAGTCCCAGTCGGCGTGGATGCGGTCGGCGACGTCCTGGGTGAAGCCGTAGGCGGCGCACGGCACGCCCCCGCCGATGGCCTTGCCGATCGTCAGCATGTCGGGCTGCAGCCCGTGCCAGCGGGTGTAGCCGCCGGGACCGGCGCAGATCGTGTGCGTCTCGTCGACCACGAGCAGGGTGCCGGCCTCGCGGGTGAAACGGCGCAGCAGGCCGTGGAACCCCGGTTCGGGGGCCACGATGCCGATGTTGGTGAGTGCCGGCTCGGTGAGCACGGCGGCCACGTCGCCCGGTGCGAGCGCTTGTTCGAGCGCCTCGACGTCGTTGAACTCGACGACCTTGGTGGTGAGGTTCACGTCGACCGCCGGGCCCACGTTGCCCGGCCGCGGGCCCGCCACGCCGTCGGGCCCGAAAGCGATGAGCGCCTCGTCGACCGAGCCGTGGTAGCACCAGTCGAACACGAGCACCTTGGGCCGGCCGGTGATGTGGCGGGCGATGCGCAGGGCGAAGCGGTTGGCGTCGGTGGCCGTCATCGCCACCTGCCAGTAGGGCAGGCCGAACCGCCGGGCGAGCTCCTCGGCCACCCAGACGGCGTTGGTCGAGGGCAGCATGGTGGTCATGCCCTGCTCGAGCTGCTGCTTGAGGGCGCGCACCGTCGGCTCCGGCGAGTGGCCCGCCATGGCGCCGCTGTCGCCCAGGCAGAAATCGACGTAGGTGTGCCCGTCGACGCAGGTGAGCGAGGCGCCCTGCGCCGCGGCGACGGTCAGCGGGAAGGGGCCGGCCCAGCGCGTCATCCAGTTCATCGGCACGCCGTCGAGCAGGTGGACCCGGGCCTGCTCGAACAGGTCGCGGGAGACGGGGTGGCGCTCGGCGAACAGGACGTCCTCTGTTCGCAGAAGCTCGTGCAGGCGGTCGCGGTCGATCGTCGCGGTCATGAAGAAACCTCCGGTCGTCGTGCCCCGGAAACGCCAGCAGCAGTGAGGAACGGCAGGGCGGCTCGCAGAAGGTCACCCTGTCCCGCGAGCAGGTGCGGCGGCCTGCCGGCCGCCGCGCGTGGCCGCTCCAGGGGGTCCGTCCGGCCGCGATCCTTTTGCCTGAGAGTTTCACCCGCCCGCGTTCCCCCGCCGGGCTTGCCCCTTCGGCGCCCGCCTTCAGCCGGTCGCAGATCGTTCGCGGCCGGCGGCGGTCTCTCTCGCGACCTTCGTCCGGACGACCTCACGTCGAGGTCGGTCCCAGTCTATGACAGGGCGGGCGGGCGGCAAAGTGCGGATCGTCGCTTCTCCCTTACGGGTGGTCGGGCCCCTGGCCGGCGCCCGTCGCCCGCACGGCGTCGGCGGTCTCGCTCAGGTCGGCGCCGGTCAGGGGCAGGTCGGCCGCGCCGATCCAGCCGTCGATCTGCGCGGGCCGCCGTCCGCCGACGATCACCGCCGTGACGCCGTCCCAGGCCAGCAACCAGGCAAGGGCGACACTCATGACGGTGGTCTCGTGGCGGGCGGCGATCGGCCGCAGCGCGTCGCGCAGGGCGAGGTTGCGCGACAGGGCCGGCTCGCGGAACTCGCGCCGCCGCCAATCCTCTTCGGGCATCCGGCGCACTCGCTCGGCCGTGAAGCCGTCGGTGAGCTGGCCCGCGCCCATGGGGCTGTAGCAGAGCAGACCGCTGCCGTGCTCACGCACCCAGGGAAGCTCCTTGCCGGCGGTGCCGCGCTCGATCAGCGAGAACTCCTGCTGCAGCGAGTCGACGTGCATGATGGCCTCGCAGCGGGCCAGCAGACCCGCGTCGAAGTTGCTCACTCCGGCGAGCCGGACCTTGCCCTCGGCGACGAGGCGCGCCATCTCCGCCCAGCTCTCTTCGATGGGCACGTCGCCGTCGTCGGGCCAGTGGAACTGCAGCAGGTCGAGGCGCTCCACGCCCAGGCGCCGCAGCGAGTCTTCGCACTGCCGGCGGATGTTGCCGGGCGAAAGGTCGCTGGGCTCTTCTTTGAAGGGGTCGCGGTCGTCCCAGGTGGGTCCACATTTGGTGAAGACCAGGGGGCGCCGGTCGTCGGAGACCTCCCTGAGGAAGCGGGCGACGACCTCCTCGGAGTGACCGTGGCCGTAGACGCCGGCGGTGTCGAACCAGTTGATGCCGAGCTCGACGGCGCGGTACATGGTGGCCAGAGACTGCTCGTCGTCCTGCGGGCCCCAGCCGTAGAGCCAGCCCCCGCCGCCGATCGCCCAGGTGCCCAGGCCGATGGTCGTGATCTCGAGGCCGCTCGTGCCCAGCGGCCGGGTCGGCAGTGTCATGTCGTCTCCCTTCGTGGCGTGGCGTGGTGTGGCGTGGCGTGGTGCGGCGGGTTCGGCCGGCGCCGGCGCGGCTCAGAGGAGGCCCACGAGGCCGGCATCGGAGCGCCCCCGCAGGTCGTCGGGTCGCGGCAACCGGCCGCGGCGCATGAGCTCGGAGAAAGCGGCGAGATCGAGGTCGCGGGTGCCGGCGGCGGCGACCAGCACCTCGTCGCCAATGTAGAACATCGTGAAGTCGCCACCGGCCACGTCGCCGACGGCGAGCGCGTCGCTCCAGCCGCGGCCCACGCCGACAGAGGCGACGCGCAGGCCGAACTGCTCCGTCCAGAAGCCCGGCACCGCGTCGAAGGGCGCGCCCCTGCCTGCCATCGAGGCCGCCGCCGCCCGCCCGTGCTGTTCGGCCAGGCGCCAGTGTTCTATGCGCACGCGGCCACCGACGTGGCGCTCCGGGTAGCAGGCGACGTCGCCGGCCGCCCAGACGCCGTTGTCGTTGACGCGCAGCTCGTCGTCGACGTCAAGGCCGCCGTCGTCGCTGCGGGCGGCGTTGACGACGAAGGCGGTGGCCGGTGTCACGCCGACCCCGACCACGACGAGGTCGGCTTCCAGCCGGCGGCCGTCGTCGAGCTGCGCCGCGCGGACCCTCTGGTCGCCCTCGAACCGGGCGATCGTGCGTCCCAGGGCGAAGCGCACGCCACGCTCCTCGTGACGCGCCCGCAGCAGCTCGCCCACCTCGCGCCCGAGCTGCGCCGCCAGCGGCGTCTCGTCGGGCGCCACCACCGTCACCTCGAGGCCGCGCTCGCGCAGGGCGGCGGCCGTCTCCATGGCGATGAAGCTCGCCCCTATGACGATCGCGCGGGCGGCGCCCGCGACGGCGGCGATGACGGCGTCGCAGTCGCTCCACGAGCGCAGGGTGAACACCCCGGGCAGCTCGGCGCCGGGCGCCTCGAGGCGACGCGGCAGGGCGCCGCTGGCGATGAGCACGGCGTCGGGGGTCATGCTGGTGCCGTCGTCGAGCTCGAGCCGCCGCGACGCCGCGTCGAGGCTCGTCACGCCGGTATGGACCAGCTCGATGTCGTGGCGCTCGTAGAAGCTCACCGGACGCAGCGGCAGCCAGTCGGCGCTGCCCTTGCCGGCGAGGTAGTCCTTGCTCAGGTTGGGGCGATCGTAGGGGCGGCGCTCCTCCCGGCAGAGCAGGACGATGCGGCCGGTGAAGCCGTTCTGGCGCAGCGCCTCGACGGCGGCGGCGCCGGCGGCGCCGCCGCCGATCACGGCGAACGTGCGCTCGTCGCGGGGGTCCCGGCCGGCCATCGGCATGGTTCTCTGGCGGGGGGCGTCGTCGGGGCGGTCGACGTAGACGTCGCCGCCGTCGAGGCGCACGGCAAAGGTGCTGAGCCCCGACAGCGGCGGCGGCTCCAGCAGGTCGCCGGTGCCGGCGTCGAAGGTGCCCTGGTGCCACGGGCACACCAGGCGCCCGTCGTGCAGCAGGCCCTTGGCCAGCGGGCCGTCGTAGTGTGGGCAGCGCGCCCCGAAGGCGCGCACGACGCCGTCGCAGCGCAGCAGCAGGACCTTCTTGCCGGCCACCTGGACCTCACGCAGCTCACCCTCGCGCAGTTCGTCGTCCCGCGCGACTTTGTGTTCCATGGAGACCCCTCCCTGCGGTCGGTGCGCGCCGCGGCCGCTACCAGGCGATGGCCACGGCGTGGCCCACGTCGGCGCGGTCGTCGAGCTGGTCGAGCATGAACTCGGCCACGTCGGCCCGAGCGATCTTGGTGCCGTGCGGCACAGCATACCCGGGACCGGCCCGCCACGAGTGTTTGCCTTCGCCGTCGACCATCCTGGCCGGCCGCACGATGGTCCACTCGAGACCGCTCTGGCGCACCGTCACCTCCATGTGGCGCAGGTCGGCGAGGGCGCCCTTCGGCGGCGAGCTCCGCAGCAGTCGCCCGACGAGCCCCGCCGGGTCGCCGTCGGGCTCGCTGCCGAGACCGCCGATCGACAGGCAGACCAGCCGCCGCACGCCCGCGTCGCGCATGGCGCGCACGACGCCGCGCATGCCCTGCGAGGCACGTGTCGCCTGTTCGCGCCTGCCGGGCGGCGCGACGGCGTAGATCACGGCGCCCTGGCCGGCCACCGCGGCGGCCAGGGCGACGGGGTCGAGCAGGTCGTCCAGCGTCGTCCGGCCGGTCTCGAAGGCGGTCACCGCATGGCCGCGACCGCGCGCGCCGGCCACGAGCAGGCGACCCACGCCCTCCGCCGATCCGAACACGACCACGTTCATGGCGCCAGTCTACCCCGCAAGCCACCGGCGCCGACCGGCGCCACCGCCCCGCGGGGTAAGCTTGACGACAGGGCGACCAGGGAGGCGACTGAACGTGAGCCGGCAGTGAGCGGCGACTCGCTGGTCGTGCCCGTGATCCTGGCGGTCACGTGTCTGGCGATCGGTCTGCTGGGAGCCGTGCGCCGGTTCCCCTACGGGCACTGGGCCGGACTGCGCACGAAGACTACGCTGAGCAGCCGCACCGCCTGGGATGACGCTCATGTCGCGGCGGCCCCGTGGCTGCTCGCTGGCGGCGTCGCCGGTCTTCTCGTCTGCGGCCTGGCCGCCTGCGAGCGGCACCCGCCCTCGTTGCTCGAAGGTCGCACGACTCCCGTCGTGATGGCTGTCGAGGCGCTCTTCGTCGTGGTGGCGACGGTGGTCGCCCAGCGAGCGGCGCGCCGCGCTTTGCACTAAGGCAATAGGGTTAATCAGGGCGAAGGCCGGGTAGGAGACGGGCGCGAAGCAAGAGAGTCCGGGCGCTCCGGCGACCGGCGTCCGTCAGGAGGGGTGCATGGCGCGTCACGAGCCGCTCGAGTTCCGCGACAAGCTCAACGACGTGAAGGTCGTGGTCGATGTCGCGCGCTCCGCCGAGGGGCGCCACTACGACTTCGGACCCGAGGTCCTGCCGGGCGTTCGCGTGGTGCGCGCCGAGGCCCACGCCCGGGCCATCGCGATGTCGCTCTGGACGCTGCCCGCCGACGTGGCCGAGATCTGTGGCGACGGCGCCATGCCGGCGACCGAGGCGCTGCTGGCCATCGACGTCGACCAGGCTCACGAGCTCTTGCGTCAGGGCGTCTTCGTCGATCTCTCGCAGTTCACGCGCAGCGACTCCACACCCGGCCTGTACTACGTGCTCTTCGACTTCGCCAGTCCAAACCAGGTGCACCGCGTGCTGCACAGGGTCGTGCCGTCGCTCGAACCCCACGACGATCGCCGCCTCGTCGCCTGAGGCACGTCCGTTTCACTCTCCCACCCCCGGCGCCAACGCCGGCCGCGCGCGCGGCCTGCCGAGGCGCTGGTACCATAGGCATCTCGACCGGCCGTAGCGACGCTGCGCGGCGAGCGGACGATGCCCCGCTCGCCCCCGCGCGCAGCACAAACCAGGAGGGACGACATGGCAGACGCGTTCAAGAACACCCCACCCAAGCCCGAGAAGCTCGGCGCCATGACCGAGGAGAACCTCAAGGCGGCCTTCGCGGGTGAGAGCCAGGCCTCGCAGAAGTACCTCGCCTTCGCGGCCAAAGCCGACGCCGAGGGGTACGCCAACGTCGGCCGCCTCTTTCGGGCGGTGGCCTACGCCGAGAGCATGCACGCCCGCAACCACCTGAGCGCGCTGGGCGGCATCGGCGGCACGGCCGACAACCTCAAAGCGGCCTGGGGCGGCGAGACCTTCGAGATCGACGAGATGTACCCCGCCTACGCCGCCGTCGCCAAGTTGCAGGGTAACGCCGAGGCCGGCACCTCGATCCGTTACGCCCTCACCGCCGAACGCGACCACCAGAAGATCTACGACACCACGGCCAAGGGCGTCGGCGCCGGCAAGGATCTCGGCGACACGGCGATCAGGGTCTGCCCGATCTGCGGCCATACGGTGATCGGCGACGCTCCCGACGAGTGCCCGGTATGCGGCACGGCCGGCCAGTTCTTCACCACGTTCTGAGGCGCTCGGGGCCGGGCGCGGCGACGCCGTCCGGCGACGATCGCCCGACCGATCCCTGAGACCGCGAAGGAGGACGCGATGACACAGGACGAGGCCGCCATGCTCGGCGAGATCGAGCACAAGCTGCCGCAGCCCGGCGAGCTGCACGCCATGACCGAAGAGAACCTCAAGGCCGCCTTCGCCGGCGAAAGTCAGGCGGCCGAGAAGTACCTCGTGTTCGCCGAGAAGGCCGCGGCGGAGGGCCTGCCCAACGTGGCGAACCTCTTTCGCGCCATCTCGTTCGCCGAGACCCGCCACGCCCGCAACCACCTGCGGGCGCTGGCCGGCATCAAGGCTACCGCCGACAACCTGCTGACCGCCTTCCAGGGCGAGTCGTTCGAGATCGACGAGATGTACCCCGCCTACGTCGAGGTCGCCAAGGTCCAGGGCGACAAGCAGGGCTTCAAGTCGATGCACTGGGCACTGAAGGCCGAGATGGACCACAAGCGCATGTACGCCGAGGCGCGCGAGAAGGTGCTCGCCGGCGGCGACGTCGCGGCGCAGCCGGTGAGCGTCTGCCTGGTGTGCGGTCACACCGTCATCGGCGACCTGCCCGACAAGTGTCCCGTGTGCGCGGCCGCCAGGGAGGCCTACCGGACGTTCGCCTGACGCGGACGCGGGCGGCGTGTCGCCCGCGGGCGGCGGCGGGGCGGGCGGCAGGCCCCCGCCGCCCGCCCCGCCGCCGCCCGCCTCGCCCCCGTTGCGCCGCGGGTAGCCGCGGGTCGCGGTCTCGCCCAGAGCCCGCCATCGTGTAGACTCATGCACGCCGCCGCCGGCCTGTCGCCGCCGGTCGGCCGGGCGAACCCTTCTTCGAGCGGAGGTCACGGATCGTGGGCTACAACTTCGGCGTCGGGCGCGAGGCGCCCCAGTTCGACCTGACGGACCACGCCGGCAGTCGCATCTCCCTCAGGCAGTATCGCGGCGACTGGTTCCCGGTGATCGTCTTTCTGGGCGCCGACCAGGCCGCCGCGAGTGCCCAGGTCGCGGCGCTGAGCGGCGTCGCCGACCAGCTCTGGGGCTGGCGCGGTCAGCTCATCGGCATCGTGGCCGGCGACGACGAGGCCGCGCGCGCCGTCGCAGAGAAGGCGGAGCGCGCCGAGTTCCCCCTGCTGGCCGACCCCGAGGCCGCCGTCGCCCGCGCCTTCGGCGCCTTCGACGCCACGGCGAGCTCGGTGCGGCCCTACGCCGTGATCGTCGACCGCGCCGGCAAGATCGTCTGGACGGCCGACGGCGGCGCGACGGCCGTCAAGCCGGCCGCGCTGGTCGCCGCGATGAGGACCGTGGCGCGCTAGACCACCGCCGCGGGCGGGCGCCGGCTGGCGCCGCCGCCCGCCCCCACCACCATCGCTCGTCGCTCGAAGCCTGCCGCTCGCCCACGACCTGCCCGTGACCCGTCCACATTCCCGTTGTTCGAACTCTCGCGTGAGCGGGCAAGTACAGGCCAGTAAGCACCACCCACGAAGGAGTTACGCGTCATGATCGTCGGTCAGACGGTATTCAGCGTGAGAAAGGGCACCGAACACAGAGCGGAGACCGCGTTGCACGATCTCGACGGCCTCCTGCGGTCGGCGGTAGGCCACCAGGCCCATCGCGTCATGCGCTCGTTCGGCATGTCGCCCATCGCCAGCGCGCTGCATGACGAGACCCGTGAGGGCGAGCTCGGCGCGGTCCACTACGTGGTCCAGAGCGAGTGGGAGTCGCTCGAAGCCCACGACGAGTTCTATCGCAGCGAAGCGGTCGGGCGCGCCTACGCGCTGCTGGCGTCGATCCTCACGACCGGTCCCTACGAGGTCCTGTACGACGTCCTCGAGCAAGCCGATCGCAGTGGCGTGGCTGCTTAGCGGCCACACTCCCGGTGCGCTGCACATTCCCGTGCACGCGATCGGCCGACGCGGGCCCGCCGAGACCTGACGCCCCTGCGACCGTCGTCGGCGAGAGTCGGCGCTACGCCGCACGGCGGCCGATCAGACTCAGTCTCAGGCCGTTGCCGATCACGGCGAGCGACGTGCCCATGTCGGCGAACACCGCCATCCAGAGCGTCACGAGGCCGAGCGGCGCCAGCACGAGGAACACGGCCTTGATGGCGATCGCCAGGGCGATGTTCTCACGGATGACGCCGGTCGTGGCGCGCGACAGCCGGATGGTCGCGGCGACCGCCGAGAGATCGTCGCCCATGAGGGCGATGTCGGCGGTCTCGAGGGCGGCGTCGGCGCCGGCCACGCCCATGGCTATGCCGACCGTCGCGGCGGCGAGCGCCGGCGCGTCGTTGACGCCGTCGCCGACCATGGCGACGCCGCCGTAACGCTCCGCGAGCTGCCGCACGGCGTCGATCTTCTCCTCGGGCAGCAGGCCGGCCCTCACCTCGTCGACGCCCGCTTCGCTACCGATGGCGGTGGCGGTCGCCAGGTTGTCGCCGGTGAGCAGCGCGACGTGTCGCACGCCGCAGCGCCGCAGCAGGGCGACGGCGGCGCGCGCCTCGGGGCGGATGACGTCGGCCACCGCGACGAGTCCTTCGACGCGCTCGGGCGTGCCGATCACGACCACCGTCTTGCCCTCGAGCTCGAGCCTGCGCAGCTCGGCCGCGAACAGGCCGTCGCGGCCCGGCGCGGCGGGCAGCCGACCGTCTGCGGCGAACAGCTCGGGCTTACCGACCAGGACCGTCTCGCCGTCGAGGTCAGCTCGGGCGCCCTGGCCGGCGATCGCCCGAAAACGGGTGACCGCGGGTTGGGCATGCGAGGGCCGGTCGTCGTCGGAGTGCGTGCGCCCGTCGCTGTCCTCGAGGCGCTGCGCCTCGGCGACGATGGCCCGGGCGAGCGGGTGCTCGCTCAAACGCTCGACCGCCGCCGCCCGAGCGAGCAGCCGCTGTCCCTGGTCGCCGTCGAGCGACACGACGTCGGTCACGCGCGACACGCCGGTGGTCAGCGTGCCGGTCTTGTCGAAGGCCATCGCCCGCAGGGCGCCGGCCTGTTCGAGACAGGCGCCTCCTTTGATCAGCACGCCGCGTCGGGAGGCGGCGCCCAGCGCGGCCAGAAAGCTGACCGGCGTGGAGATCACCAGGGCACACGGGCAGGAGATGATGAGCAGGGCGAGGCCGCGGTAGAACCAGGTGCTGAAGGGCTGGCCGAACAGCAGCGGCGGCAGCAGCGCCACGCCGGCCGCCGCCGCGACGACCACCGGCGTGTATCTGGCCGCGAAGCGGTCGATCGTGGTCTGCAGCGGCGCGCGCTGCGCCTGGGCCTCTTCGACCAGGTGGATGATCTTGGCGATGGTGTTGTCGGAGACGGTCGTCGTGGCGCGCACCGTCAGGGCGCCGCCCTGGACGATCGAGCCCGCGAACACTTCGTCGCCGGGCCCCTTGCTCACCGGCATGGACTCGCCGGTGACCGGCGACTGGTCGACCCCGGCCTGCCCGTCGACGACGCTGCCGTCGACCGGCAGACGCTCGCCGGGTAGCGCCCGCACGAGGTCGCCGGGGCGGATGATCGCGGCGGCGACGGTGTGGGTGTGGTCGCCGTCAACGACGTGGGCCTCGGCCGGCGCGAGCTCGACGAGGTCGCGGACGGCGCGGCGCGTGCGTTCCATGGTCAGCGTCTGCAGCAGGTTGCCCAGCGCGAAGAGAAAGACGACCAGGCCCGCCTCGCTCCACTGGCCGATGGCCGCCGCGCCGACCGCGGCGATCGTCATGAGGACGTTCATGTCGACCGAACGGGCGCGCAGCGAGTACCACGCCGCGCGGGCGGTGAGAGAACCGCCGGCGACCATGGCCGCGCCGAACAGGAACGGCGCGAGCGCGGGCGCCAGAGCCTCGGCGGCAAAGCCGGCGGCCACCGCCACGCCCGAAACGGCGGTCAGCAGGGCGCGCCCCGAGAGCAGCAGCGAGCGCTGCCCGCCGGCCCGCCCGCCGGCCGCGGCCCCGTGCTCGTGGTCGCCGTGCTCGTGACCGCGCTCGCGCGCCTGCCGGCCTTCGAGTGTGTCGTAGCCGAGCCGGCGGACGCGTTCGAGCACCTGGTCGAAGGCGATCTCGTCGGGGTCGAACACCACCTTGAGTGTCGCCGCGCCGAAGCTCGTGGTCGCGCTGACGACGCCGCCGGTGTGTTGCAGGGCGCCCTCGAGCTTGAGGGCGCAGTCGGCGCAGTCGAGGCCGGTGACGTGCGTCAGGCGCTGCTCGTAGCGATCGGCGCCCGCCGCGTCGAGCACCAGCTCGCAGGCGCACGTGTCGTGACCGTCACGCGGGCAGTGCGCGGCGCAGTGCGCGGCGGCGCCGATGCGCCGTGCGTCGCGGGTGAGCTCGTCGTAGGCCAGCAGGTCGTTGTCGAAGCTCACGTGCAGCAGGCCGCGGGGCACGTCGGCCGTCACGTCGCGCACGCCTCGCAGGCCACGCAGCTCGTCGCCGAACTCCTCGACGCACTCGGCGCACTCGGCGCCGCGCGGCAGCACGACGGGCAGGTCGAGTGCCGTGGTGGTCATGAGCGCCGCACCCCGCCACTGGCGGCGTCACCGGAGGCGTCGCCGCTCGCCTCATCTGTCTCCACGCCGTGGCGCACATGCTCGAGGGTCATGTCGAGCAGCAGACGGATGTGGTCGTCGTCGGGTGCGTAGAAGACCTGTTTGCCCTCGCGGCGAAATCGCACCAGGCCGTGCGCCCGCAGCACCGAGAGATGATGGGAGACGTTGGACTCGCTCATGCCCAGGTGCGCGGCCAGCTCACCGACGCAGATCTCGTCGCGGCCCAGCAGGGCGTAGACCAGGCGGCAGCGGCTGGCGTCGCCCAGCACGCGAAACACGGCCGCGATCCGGGCGGCGTCGGCGACCGCCACCTCGCTCCGGCGCCCGACCGCCTGGCCGGGACCCGGCGCGACAGTGCCGGCCGTCCTGGCTCTCTCGACCACTTGCGACCTCGTCACCGCTTCTCGTGCCACCGACGCTCCTTTTCGCGTCGCCTGAACACATGAACAAGCATTCATATGTTAGCTGCTGCCAGCTGCGCCTGCAACCCTCGCTCGCTGCTCGCCCTCGCCGCTCGTCGAGCCGAGTCGAATCGTACGCGGAACGGGTACAGTCATGCCGCACACAATCGGCGGAAGGGGGGCGGTCTGAAGCGCGGGTTCTTGTCCGACCTGTTCTCGCGCGAGCTGTTTCGCTACCTCGGCCCGGGGTTCATCGTCACCATCGGCTTCATCGACCCGGGCAACTGGGCGACCAACCTCGCCGGCGGCAGCCAGTTCGGCTATGCGCTGCTGTGGGTCATCACCCTGAGCACGCTGATGCTGATCTTCCTGCAGCACGTCGCCGCGCGCCTGGGGATCGTCACCGGCGCCTCGCTGGCGGTGAACGTACGCCGCCACTTCTCGCGGCCGCTGGTGATCCTCTTCGGCGGCACCATGGTGCCGGCGCTGATCGCCACCAGCCTCGCCGAGATCCTCGGCGGCGCGCTCGGCTTTCAGATCCTCTTCCACATCCCGCTCGTCGTGGGCGCGCCGCTCACGCTGGCGCTGGTGGTGCTGGCGATCCTCGGCCAGCGCTACGACCAGCTCGAGCGCCTGATCATCGTCTTTCTGGCCTTCATCGCCGCCGCCTACATCGTCGAGATCTTCATCGTGAAGCCCGACATGGCGGCGGCGGCGCCTGCCTGGGTCATCCCGACCTTCCCGCCCGGTAGCATCGTGATCGCCATGGGCATGCTCGGCGCGATCGTCATGCCCCACAACATCTACCTGCACTCCAACACCATCCAGTCGCGGGAGTGGGACTTCGGCGGCAAAGACCAGACCAGGCTGATGCGCTTCGAGCTCATCGACACGTCGCTGTCGATGGGCATGGGCTGGCTCGTCAACTCGGCGATGATCCTCGTGGCGGCGGCCGTCTTCTATTCGCACGGCATCACCGTGACCAGCATCCAGCAGGCGTCGGTCACCCTGCGGCCGCTGGTGGGACCCCTCTCGCAACTGCTCTTCGGCCTCGCCCTGCTGGTCGCCGGCCTGTCGTCGTCGATCACCTCGTCGCTGGCCACGGCCAACGTCGCCACCGGCTACCTCGGCAGGCCCGAGGACCCGCACAGTCGCCTGTACCGCTTCGGCATGGTGGCCATGGCCGCGCCGGCGGTGCTGCTGATCATGATCGGCCTCAACGCCTACCGGGCGCTGATCCTCAGCCAGGTGGTCCTCAGCCTGCAGCTTCCGCTGACGATCATCCCGCTGCTCGTGCTGACGCGCCGCGTCGGGGTCATGGGCGACATGCGCTCGGGAAACCGGACGATGGTGTCGGGCTGGCTACTGGCGGCTATCATCATCGGGCTGAACGTGTTCCTGCTCTATCAGACCTTCTTCCCGAAAGGGCTCTGAGATGACTCTCTACCGGCGCATCCTCGTCCCGCTCGACGGCTCGCCGGTCGACGACGCCGTGCTCGAGCATGTCGCCGCCTTGGCCGAAGCCTTCCACTCCGAGGTGATCCTGCTGCGCGTCGCCCACTTCCACACCCGCGACACCATGACCCACGAGGTCGAGGACGCTCAGGCCGTGCTCGATCGCGTGGCGCCCCGGCTCGAGGGCCGGGGTTTCGCGGTGCGCACCGTGGTCGGCCGCGGGGAGCCGGCCGACGACACGGTCGAGCAGGCCGAGCAGCTCGACTGCGACCTCATCGCCATGGGCACGCACGGCCACGGCACCCTGAAGCGCGTCGTGCTCGGCAGCTTCGCCGAGAAGGTGCGCCACGCCACCGACGTGCCGCTGCTGCTGGTCAAGGCGCGGGCCGCCGGCGACGAGCCGGGCGGCGGTCGCCAGGCCGGCGGCGCCGACGCGCCGGGTGACCCGGGGCGCGACGAGCCGGCGGCCGGCAGGTGAGCGGCGCCGGCGAGCGAGCGGGCGGCCTGCGCCGGCTCGTCCTGTTCGACATCGACTGCACCCTGATCGACGCCCACGGCGCCGGCGGGCGGGCCATCTTCAAGGCCATCGACGACGTCTACGGCGTGCGCGGCGAGCTCGACGGTTACAGCTTCCACGGGCGCACCGATCCGGCCATCATCGTCGATCTGGCGACGCGCTGGGGCACGCCCGAGGCGCTCGCCCGCGAGCGCCTGCAGGCGTGCCTCGAGCACTACGTCGAGGTCTTGCGCGACGAGATCGGAAGCGACCAGGTCGAGGTCCTGCCCGGCGTTCCCGAGCTGGTCACCGCTCTGGCCGTCGATCGCCGCGTCGTGCTCGGCGTGCTGACCGGCAACGTCGCCGGCGGTCTCACGCTCAAGCTGGCGCCGACCGGTCTTCTGCCACTGTTCGAGGTCTTCGCCAGCGGCACGGACTCGGCCCTGCGACCAGAGCTGCCGGCGATCGCCGTCGGCCGCGCTCGGCTGCTCACCGGCCACGACTTCAGCGGCAAAGAGATCGTGGTCATCGGCGACACGCCGGCCGACATCCTCTGCGGCGCCGACCTTGAGGTGCGCACCATCGCCGTGGCCACCGGCCGCCACAGCCTCGCCGAACTCGCCGCGTATGACCCCGACTACCTGTGCGCCGACCTCGGCGACTGGAGGGCGGTCACGGCGGCCATCCTGGCCTGAACCGGCGGGCGGGCGGTCGGTGTCGCCCGCGCCGGCGCGCGCCGGCGGGTCGAGATCGCTCGGCAGAAGTGACGCCCTCGCGAACCGTCACCCACACACTCACGAACTCCTAACACTGCCGGGCTATACTCTGCCGGCGAAGCAGCGCGGCAACCGTAGCGAGGGGTGCGATGGCCAAGGAATCCATCCTCGTCGTCGACGACGAGCGGGAGATCCTCGAGCTGGTCAAATACAACCTGGCCAAAGAGGGCTACAACGTGGTCTGTGTCGAGACCGGCGAAGACGCCCTGAACGCCGCCCGCCTCAAGCTCCCCGACCTCGTCCTGCTCGACCTCATGCTGCCCGGCGTCGACGGTCTCGAGGTCTGCCGCAAGCTCAAGGCCGACCCCAAGACGCAGGAGATCCCCGTCGTCATGCTGACCGCCAAGGGCGGCGAGGCCGACATCGTCGCCGGCCTCGAGCTCGGCGCCGACGACTACGTGACCAAGCCGTTCAGCCCGCGGGTGCTCACCGCGAGGGTCAAGGCGGTCCTGCGCCGCGACCAGACCGAGACCGGCGACGGCCAGGCCACCATCAAGATCAACGACCTCGTCATCCACCCGGGCCGCCACCAGGTGCTCGTGTCGGACCGGCCCGTCGACCTGACGGCCTCGGAGTTTCGCATCCTGCTCTTCATGGCCCGCAAGCCGGGCTGGGTCTTCACGCGTCAGCAGATCGTCGATGCCGCGCAGGGCGACGACGTCTACGTCAACGAGCGCTTCGTGACCGACCGCTCGGTCGACGTCCACATCGTCTCGCTGCGCCGCAAGCTCGGGCCGTGCGGCGGCTACATCGATACGGTGAGGGGTGTAGGCTACCGGCTCAAAGACGAATGAGTCATGCATCGCACCCGTCTGTTCTGGAAGCTCTCCATCACCTACCTGCTGGCCGTCGTCCTCTGCGCCGGGGTCGTCGGCTGGCTGGCCGTCGGCAGCGCTTCTGACCTCTACCACCAGCAGGCCGTCCACGACCTGAAGGCGCGCGCCGAGCTGGTCAGCAGCCAGGTCGCGCCGCTGCTCGAGCGCCCCGTCGAGCTGCAGGCACTGGTCAAGACCCTCGGGGCCACCGCCGACACCCGGCTCACGGTGATCGCGGGGCCAGACGGCAGCGTCGGCGTCGAAGGCGACGTGCTGGCCGATTCCGAAGCCGACCCGGCGACCATGCAAAACCACGACACGTCGACGCGTCCCGAGGTGCAGGCCGCCTTGAACGGCGCCGCCGGCGACGCGGAACGGCTCAGCGAGACCCTCAAGATCCGCATGCTCTACGTGGCCATCCCGGTCTTCAACGGCGCTCACCAGGTGACCGCGGTGGTCCGCACCGCGCTGCCGCTCACCCAGGTCGACCACGCCTTGAACGCCATGACCCGGCGCATCGTTCTGGGCACCCTGATCGTCGCGCTGCTGGTGGCGCTGCTCGGCCTGTTCGTGTCGCGCAGCATCTCGGGGCGCATGCGCGAGATCAAGCGCGGCGCCGAGCGCTTCGCCGGCGGCGACTTCGCCCACGAGATCCACGTCTCGGCCACCGACGAGATCGGTGAGGTCGCGGTCGGTCTCAACGCCATGGGCCGGCAACTGAGCGAGACGATCCGCACGATCACCGAGGAGCGCGACGAACAGGATGCGGTGCTGGCCGGCATGACCGAAGGCGTGCTGGCCGTCGACGGCCAGGAGCACGTCATCACGATCAACGCCGCCGCCGCCCGCCTGCTCGGCGTCGAGCCCGAGCAGGCGCAGGGTCGCAGCATCCAGGAGGTCGTGCGCAACCCTGAACTGCAGGCCTTCGTGACCGCCGTGCTGGCCGGCGAAGAGCCCGTCGAGGGCGACGTCGTCGTGCACGCCGACCACGACCCGCGCGAGCTCAGGGTCCACGGCGCCCAGCTCAAGGACGGTGGCGCCGACGGCAACGGCCGCGGCGCGGTCGTGGTGCTGAACGACATCACGCGCATGCGACACTACGAAGCCGTCAGGCGCGACTTCGTGGCCAACGTCTCGCACGAGATCAAGACGCCGGTCACGACCATCAAGGGCTTCGCCGAGACGCTCCTCGACGGCGCTCTCGACGATCGTCACGACGCCGAGAGGTTCCTGCGCATCATCGTCGGCCAGGCCGACCGCCTGAGCGCCATCATCGAAGACCTGCTGAGCCTCTCCAGCCTCGAAAGCGGCTCGGAGAGCGCCACGATCTCGCTCGAACGCGGCAGCATCCGCGACGTCCTGCAGGTGGCCCTCGACGTCTGCGAGATGAAGGCCACCGCGAAGCACATCACGCTGGCGCTCGACTGCTCTGAGGATCTCTACGGCGAGATCAACCCACCGCTGCTCGAGCAGGCGGTCGTCAACCTGGTCGACAACGCCGTGAAGTACAGCTCCGAGGGCTCAGCGGTCGAGATCTCGGCCGAAGTCGAAGCGGCGGGGCTGTCGATCAGAGTCAAAGACGCGGGCCGGGGCATCCGCCGCGAGCACCTGACGCGGCTGTTCGAGCGCTTCTATCGGGTCGACAAGGCGCGCAGCCGCGACATGGGCGGCACCGGTCTGGGCCTGTCGATCGTCAAGCACATCGCCGTGGCGCACGGCGGCTGGGTCGCGGTCGAGAGCGCCCCCGGACTGGGCAGCACGTTCACCATCACGCTGCCCGTCTGAACGCCCCGGCATTCCGGCCCCGGTCGTCGCCGTCAGAGGCCGGCGCCGCTCCCCTCACGCCAAAAACACCCGGACCTAACCGACTCCTAACGCATCGTCGGTACAGTTCCGCGAGGTGGCCGCGGGCTGCCCTCGTCCAGGGAAAGGACCAAGGAGTCCCCACATGAAGAGATCGAGAAGGTTCTGGTACGGAGCGGCGCTCAGCGTGCTGGCCGTAGTCATCATGCTCACAGCCGCGGCGTGCGGCGGCTCGAGCAGCTCGTCGAGCAGCTCGGCGCCGTCGGGCAACAGCTTCGTCGGCGCCGGGTCGACCTTTGCCCAGCCGCTCTACACCGCCTGGGCCCAGACCTATCAGGGCGTCTCCAGCGGCGTCAAGCTCAACTACCAGGGCGTCGGCTCGACCGCGGGGATCGCGGCGATCGAAGCCAAGACGGTGCAGTTCGGCGCGACCGACGCGCCGCTCACGGCGGACAAGCTGCAGAGCAACGGTCTCGTGCAGTTCCCGACCGCCGTCGGTGGCACCGTGGTGATCGTCAACTTAAGCAGCGTGCCGGCCGGTACCCTCAAGCTCGACGGGCCCACGCTCGCCGACATCTACCTGGGCAAGGTCACGACCTGGGACAACGCGGCCATCAAGGCCCTCAACCCCGGCCTCAAGCTGCCGTCCAGCAAGATCAACGTCGTCCATCGCTCCGACGGCTCGGGCACCTCGTGGATCTTCACGAGCTATCTCTCGGCGGTCTCGCCGACCTGGAAGAGCCAGATCGGCGCCGCGACCGCGCCGGCCTGGCCGGTGGGCACCGGCGGCGCCAAGAGCGCCGGCGTGGCCGCCCTGGTCAAGCAGTTGAACGGCTCGATCGGCTACGTCGAGTACACCTACGCCCAGCAGAACAACATCAGCACGGTGATGATGAAGAACGCCGCCGGCAAGGTCATCGCCCCCAGCCTGGCCGGCTTCGCCGCGGCTGCCAAGAACGCCACGTGGGAGCCCGCTCAGGGCTTCGCCCAGGGCCTCGTGAACGAACCGGGCGCGACCGCCTGGCCGATCACCGGCGCGACCTTCGCCCTCATGCAGAAGAGCCAGACCGACGCGGCCACCGCGCAGATGGTGCTGAACTTCTTCGACTGGGGCTACAAGAGCGGCGGCACGCAGGCCCAGAGCCTGAACTACGTGCCGATCCCGGCCAAGGTCTACAACGTGGTCGAGCAG